>VTLG01014416.1_pt1 | contig 94661 bp, 102 predicted proteins | sample 4694571 | NCBI WGS metagenome assembly VTLG01 (sample SAMN12604809, study PRJNA352737) | marine metagenome | biome: ENVO:00000447; feature: ENVO:00000209|ENVO:00000569|ENVO:01000036; material: ENVO:00002151; isolation source: viral sequences binned using virsorter ...
AATTTAAAGCAGAAGTTATAAGAAAATTAAATTCGGCATATTTTGTAGAGAGTGAAATAGCAGAAGCTCATTTAATAAGAAAGAATATTTCAAGGGTGGTGATTTGCCCAGACGAAGGAAGATTTGGCTAATGGAGAAGATAAAGGAATTTGAAACAAGGAATGAGATGTATCTTGACGTTCCAAAAGGAGGGGTTGGGGCTGAAATAGGAGTGTGCAAAGGCATGAATGCAATTAACCTATGGCATATAACAAAGCCGAGCAAGATGTACTTATGCGATTCTTGGAGAGAAAGACATCCGAACTATTGTGCAATTGAAGATACCAAGCTATGGGAAGATGACCATCGGGAGTTGGTGAAAAAACTTTTTGAGTTAGAAGTAGAGAACAACGAAGTCGAACTCGTTAGAGAATGGGGCGGAAACTTTTTATACAACCTGCCTGATGACTCATTAGACTGGGTTTATTTAGATGCCTGTCATGACTACAAGCCTGTGTCAATAGAAATTGAAAACTCTTTAAACAAAGTCAAGGCTGGAGGATTGATTATGGGACATGATTATTGGACTAATTCCCTAAACTGGAAAGCCGGTGTTATCAGGGCTGTAAATGAACGAATACAAAACGGGGACATGAAGATGGTAGGCATTACCATAGAAAAATTTACAAGCTACATGTGCAAGGTTCTATGATATACTTACCAAAAAGAGCAGCTTTTGTTCATATACCAAGAACCGCAGGACATTCGATAAAAGCCGCTGTTTCAAATGTTTGCGCTAGAAACAATATACCTTTTGTGGTTAGTACTGTTCCTTCATGGATAAAGGAGTTTGACAGGGTTGAAATACATCAGAGAGCTTCGACCCTTAAGGGTTATATTAGGGAGTGGCCTGATATTTATCGATTTGCAATTCATAGACCTATACAAGAAAGAATTGAAAGTGTTTGTAAATGGGTAGAGTATCTGAGGAAAATAGGGTTTAACAAAGATCCAAACACCTCATCTGAGATAAAAGAGTTTATAGAAAGAGAAAATTATAGAGAGTGGATAGCAGAAAACTGGAAGCATTACACGACACAGTTTTTTACTGAAGGAGTTTACGGTGAGGATCTAGGCGTGGAAATTTATCCTTTTGAAGATCTTCATGACAGATGGGATGAAATTTGTAGAAAATGTCAAATTCCACAATGCGAACTACCTAGGTTGAATACTCCTTCAGGTGTATAATCTACATGTATTACAGTAAATAGAGGACTTAAACATGGCTGAACTAACTGCAAATTTCAACGGTAAGAATATTACCGTAACATATCCAGATTCCATACTTGGAAAGGCTCAAGAAGCTTTTCCTGCCATGAACGCTAACTTATGGTCTTCATTCTACCAAGACAAACTAGATGCCTTAGACGAAGACGAGCCAAGCGAAGACCAGTTAAGTGAATGGAAATATGAGTTTACAGTTGACTGTATTATGGAGCGTATAGTGCGCACAATAAGATCTTATGAAATACAAGAAGCGGTTAAAAATGTTGAGGACCAAGCAAAAGATGCTGTGGATGAGGTGTTAGATCAAATCAATGTAGAAATTGAAGACGAACCATCTGGTCCAAGTTTTGTATAGGTGATACATGTTTGGGTTTCATGCGGTAAGTGAAGCTGCCTTTTCTTCTTTTGCTGGTGCTATTCACACCGCAGAAGCTTCTCTTGGTAATGAGTTTGGCTTTGATGATGGTTTTACCGCCGGATTTGAAGTTGAACCAGCCGTATTAAACGCATCCGCCACCATGATTTGGGCAGGTAGTTCTGCCTTGGAGAAGGGGTTTGGGTTATCCGCCGATGCAGCCTTGTTGTCCGATCTCGTTCTTGGTCGTCCAAAGCCGGGTACAGCGTCATTACAAAGTGATTCGATTTTTTCCTCAAAGGGTGTATTAATAAGTATAGGGAAGGCTAATTTAGCGGGAGCCGCTAAGTTTGCAGGATTCGACTGGAGTGAAATTAAGTTTTCGCTGTATATTGATCAGGCGAGAAGTATGACAAATTATATTGATAAACAAAAAGGTGTTACTTTATATTTGGATCGAGAATTAAATGAGACTCTTAGAATAGATCAAACCTCCTCTAAGACTTCATACATAGATAAAGAATTGTCGATGGAGACTTAAAATGGCCGCTAATGAGATTCATGTAGATGATGTTGGAACTAAATTCATTGTTACCATTAAGGATGGTGACACTGCTATTAATGTTTCCGCCGCTACCACAAAAAACATTATCTTAAAAAAGCCGTCTGGAACAAAAGTGACGGCAGCAGGATCTTTTGAAACGGATGGTTCGGACGGCGTGATAAGCTACGTTACGACAGGAACCGAATTAGACGAGGCGGGTACATATAAAATACAGGCGTATGTTGTTTTATCTGCCGGTAACCAGTTTCATAGCGACATATCCACTTTCAAAGTTCATAGAAACGTATAAGGGGGCAACATGGCTTGGCAAAACGAGATGTCTATCATAGTTCGTCACCTAGTTAACGATCTAGACTCTAGCGCCTATGTTTTTTCCAACGATAGGGTGGAGGAGACAATTTTGGTTGCCTCACAACTTGTGTTGCACGAAATGGACTTTGAAAATACGTACAGTGTGGATGTAGATTCTTCATCTTTATCCCCAGATCCCACATCGTCCAGTAATAAGGATGACGCATTCATTAGTCTTGTTTGTCTGAAATCTGCATACATTCTTCTGGGCAGTGAAATTAAAACTCATTCGCTAAACTCCATCTCTCTTAAAGATGGTCCCTCTTCTCTAGATCTAAGAGGGATCGTGCAGGGGTTAAATATACTATTTTCTGACGTAGTTAAAAGGTATGATGAAGCTAAGCTTCAGTATCAGCTTGGTGGCAGCATTGCTGGTCAAGCCGTCCTTAGCCCCTATTCTCCCGGTAGCGACGTGGCATATAGAACAAATCTATCCTCAAGATCAGGACGTTTTGAGTAATGGCAGAATACACAAAGGCTAGTCTAAAGACTAAAATTAATGCTGATCTCGCTGACAACAGCGAAGGCGATATCAGTGCGCAAGATGTTAGAGAAAATATGATTAACATAGTTGACTCTGTTAATCCTATTATGGCTAGCGGTTCCAGTGTATACTTTCAGAATGATGTTGCTATATGGTCTAGCGGAGTTCTCACAAAGAATACTGCGTTGGGAGTAATTAAAGGCCAGTGGGGTAAAAATTCAAGCGGTTTCTACGACACGTCAGCTATTCGCTTTTCAAGCGGCGGGGATACGGTCAATAAAGATGACGGCCACATATCATTTTACACAGCCCCTTCTGGATCTCTTAGCACTACAGGCGGTCCCGATTTAAGATGTAGAATGATGATCTCTAACAGCGGCGTTATTTCTATGTTCGGTAGTGGAGTTGTTCACCCCACTCTGCATTTACAATCTATACACGGTTCTGGACTTAACCTTTTATTCGACGGCTCTCCAAAAGACATGGCTGTTCCAGAAGGTAAAAATTTCCAGCTAGGACATTGGAATTCCAATACGTCTACATTTACCAATAGATTTACAATAAATCACCTCGGGCATTTTGGCTTGGGGGCTGATCACCCTCTACAACCAGTTCACGTCAGACATTCTGGTGTTGCTAATGCCGTAAGGTTTGATTCCCAAAATAGCTCTTCCAATACCGCCGACCTCCTTCTGTACAAATATGATACGGGAACAACCACCCATAGTGCTGATGACATGCAGCTTGGATTTGGCATGGGTGTTAATGCTATAGGTAGTGGAAATGGTTATTTCTTTATTGGAAATGATGCAAATAGAGACTTTTCGGTCACCGCGCTGGAATCTATGCTCGTAATCAACAGCGGGGGAAATGTTGGCATAGGAACCACCATACCAAAAGAAAAGTTGGTAGTGGGAGAAGATCTGGGAGATTTAAGTACAACTGGAAATGCTGTAGTTATTGGGTCTAAAAATGGTCCCTCTCAATTATTTATAGGGTCTGGTATTAATGACCCCCTGACAGCGCAATATGGTAAGGTTAAATGGGAGGATGATAATCAGAGATTCGTTTTAAGCACCAAAAAGAATTATCATTATGCGGATCAGCTAGTTTTAGATTCTACTAATGGCAACGTGGGAATAGGGGGTTCTGGCCATCCTTCAACAGTATGGCGTCCTTCTTACAATTTACACGTAGCTGCTAGCGGAGCTTCTGGAAAAATCGCTTTAGAAAATTCACGCAATACTGAGACCGCTATATACATTGGTAAAGACACTGACGGCACAGGCTCGGTTGATGAAGGCCACTGGTCACAGATAGGCTATAAGTCTGCCACCGAAGTTCTCAAGATCAATAATTCGGGATCATTTATCCCCTCTCATCTGACCATTGACAGATTAGGCCACGTAGGCATAAGTACTGACTCAGTATATAGTTCTAACACCATAGGCACAGACAAGCTACATATTCACGGTGAAAATACCGGTGTCCTCATTGGAACTCCCTCTGGAGGATCTGGAAAAACTGCACTTAGACTGCTAGGCTCTAGAGAATCAGGCACTTCGTCTGACGACAACGCTTTTATCCAAGCTGGAACTACATCTGCCGATACAGGTGCGAAATTACGCATAACCAGAATGGATACTGACGATACCAATATTTCACGCATGGATGTATATGCAGATACTTCTGAATTTCATGGAAACCTGTCTCTTGCGGGGAATATTTTACTAAACGACTATTGGATTAGTAACGATGGTGGTAATGAGGGGCTTAGAGTTGGCGATGATGGCAAGGTTGCTATCGGCAAGACTCCGGGCGCTACTCATATATTTGAGCTTAACAGTGGTCAAGGCGCTCAACCAACAAGCACACTATGGGTTAACACTTCTGACCAAAGAGTAAAAGAGAATATTGAAACTATTGATACGTCTGATGCTCTAGACAAAATAATGTTGTTAAGACCTGTTAGTTTCAATTTCACACACGATTTCTGTCATTGCATTAGTTCAGATCATGACCAAACCCACTATAACTTTATAGCTCAAGAAGTTGCAAGCGTCTTTCCTGATTCTGTAATTGATACTGATAATCATGTTGAGGATCATGAAACGGGCGAGATATCAATATCTGATCTTAAGGGATTAGATGCACATGCAATTAATATACATTTAGTTTCTGCTGTACAAGAGTTAAAAACACAACTTGACGCGGCATTAGTTAGAATTTCAGAACTAGAATCCTAATAGGAGAAAATCATGGCTGATCCAGCAGTCAATATAAGTGGCACTACAGAAAGAAACGGTAGTATCGTAGTTGGTGCTCCAAGAGCCGCCGGAACTGGTGCTCTTGGAAGTAATTATATTATTACCCCCGGAGATGCAGCTTCGGCCACTTCAGGGCCGGTTCGTGGTGTTAATAACGCCATGGATATTGCTGATGTAGTTACCAAGTATGGCGCCAGATTTGACGATATAACATATTATACTGACGATAGTGCCGAAGGCTCCTAGGAGATGATATGGCTATTAATATTCCGTCATCAGCGTTTGAAAAATTCAATGAGGCCATCCTTCTTTTCAACAGGACTGTAACTTTAGTTTATCCTGAAAAGAGAGATAGGTGTCCTAATTGTATAGTTAATACTATTGGTGGAAGGTCTATTAATACTTATAGAAGTGGTGGGGCTTTCCCATTCAGTAGAGGGGTTCTTTGTCCTTTATGCGGAGGTAAGGGTCTAAAGTTAACAGAGAATACCGAAGAAGTCCAGATGAGAGTTTACCACAATGCTAGAGATTGGGTAAAGATAGGATTTGAAGCGGATATCCCTAGTGGGTCAATTCAGACTATAATTTATATGTCTGATTATGTGAAAGTTGTAAAGGCAAAAGAGTTGTTGGTTGATGTAGGAAAATATAACAAGATGCGTTTCAAGAGACTGGGAGAGCCTTTTACACAAAGCTTGCAACAAAATCCTACACAATACGCCGTTGTTTTTTGGGAGAGGGTATAATGGCGGGAATAATTCCAGCACCGGGTTCAATTAATATAAAGCTTTTAGATACTGACGATATGATCGTTAGCTTGATAATGGCGGGACTGGCTTCCAAGGCTAATGATGTAATTGATCGTGCTGCTAGAAAAAGTATATCACCTATTGGCGATGTCGTACAGGAGGCCGTTTTTAATTGTCCTGAGATGGTAGAGTTAAGATCGGGAGTTCTCAGAGGAGAATTTGGTCTAACCAAAGGTAAAGCCCAGAGTGCCTCACAGGATATAGCCAAAAGGGTTGGCGATAGTATAATGGTCAGAGCGCATAAAGTTACATCTTTGGGTAGTTCATCAAAATTAAGAGGTGGAATCGAGATTTTGGTTCAGCCTATTGATTTTGGTAATGTTCTGTCCTCTCCTCTAGGAATGATCAGGTCAGAAAAAGGTGTACAATTACAATGGTTAGAATGGTTGCTGACTCTGGGAGATGCCGTTATTGTAGACGGTTATGAATTCAGGGCCAAGCCGGGAAAGGGAAGAAGTGGATTAGGTGCTATGGCAGAAATGAAAACTGGCATATGGAGAGTCCCCCCTGAGTATGCTGGTACAGAAGACAAGAACTTTATCACCAAAGCTTTAGACAATAAGAAGATTGGTGATAAAATTGCTTCAATTTTACAAAAAAATATGATGTAACCACAAAGGCTGTATCATGGCAGAAAGCCACGCAAGATTAAATAAAATTAACAATGTGGGCGATACCAGTATAACCCCTGCGATTAGAGATAATCTTGTAGAGTTTTTTGATTGGGCTATATTGGACGCTGGCGGATTCTTTAACGTAAATGTACCCACTGAAGGATTTTACGGGGGCGACAAACATAAGCTAAGAGTTGTTGACGATCCCAATTATACCTTGGGGCAGGTGTGGGAGGGGTTCAGATCTAACTGGGTTTGGCAAAGTGGATTGTCATGCTCAGATCAACCTTTAGTTGTTCAACAATTGTTGGAAGATAGTGAGTATCCTCTAGCGAAGCGATCACCGGGAATTTCCGGGGTCTTTATTGGGTCGACATTCCAGCCAGTGTCTGGAGTGGGAGATTACTCCCATCACATTAACTATCCAGCGGGGAGAGTGATCTTTGATAGCGCAATTTCCACCAGTAGCGATGTAAAGGTAGAATTTAGCTACAAATGGGTAAATGTTATTCCGGCCAACAATGAGTTTTTTAGAGAGATCCAATATCGTTCTCAAAGAGCAGATGGAGATTTTACATTAGTGGGTTCTGGAGACTGGTCTCAGTTGGGTGAAACTAGGCTGCAACTACCGGCCATAGCGGTGGAGCCAACAGTTCGTAGAACTCAAACGCCTTATAATTTAGGAAGCTCGACATCTTATGTGGCCTCTGATGTTTTGTTTCATGTTTTAGCAGAAGATGATTTTACAAGAGATAAGCTAGTTGACATGGTTTCCCTTCAAGGAGACAAGACTATTTTCATGTTTGATAGCGATAGAATTGGAAGAAAAGACGATTTTCCGTTAGATTATAGAGGAATGGTTGCGGCCAGCGGACAAAGATATCCAGAACTGGTTGCTCCTAGTGGTGAGGGAGGCTCCCCCGGTGCGGGGAAAGGATATAGAGTTGGTGAGTTGGCAGTGTCAGAAGGTAAATTTGACAGTTTGCGACTTGTTGAAGCTAGAGTGACAACCACCAGCGCTTTACACCCGTCCTTATATCATGGGGTTGTAAGGATCACTACCGAAGCTATCTTATAAAAAATACCCCATTTGGTGTATAATTAAACGAGCATAATATCCCCTCAACTAAGGAGAGAAAATAATGCCTAATAGAGTATTTTGGGCGGGTCAAGGACTCGCTATTAACACAACTGTTGCACCTCTCAGCACTCCTGCTGCCGATTCTGCCGTAAACGTTCGTGGTATCCAGAGTGTTGGTATTACCACTACGTTCAATCTAGAACAAGTTTTCCAACTCGGACAGCTTACCGTATATGAAGATGTAGAAGATATTCCCGATATCGAAATTACGGTTGAAAGAGTACTTAACGACGATAAGAGTTTATATACTCTTACTGGAGCGGTTTCTGGTGATTCGCTTACCCAAAACCAAGACAAAACATTCGACGTGTATTTCGAAGTTCATGCTGACAACAAAGATAACATCGATGACTTCGATCCTGCCGCACAAGCACACTGTTCAGGTATGTATGTTTCTTCAATGAGTTGGACCTTCCCAACCGATGGAAACTGTACTGAATCGTTTACGTTTGTTGGTAATGGCAAGAAGTGGCAGTCTGGAACCACAGTTGCATCGACTTATGACGCCGGTGGTATACCGACCGCAGCGGCCGATGCCAAGGTTTGGCGTAGACAGCAGATTACCATGACGACCACCCCAACTTCTGTTGACAACATGGATTCAGACGCTAAAATTATGAGTGCTTCAGTTAGTATCGATCTTGGTAGAGAAGCCATTAACGTTCTTGGTAAAAAACTACCTTATTATCGTTATGTGACTTTCCCAGTAGAAGTTACCTGTGAGCTTGAAGTTCTGGTTAGAGATGCTGGTAGTGCTACCGATAAGATGGCTGATGGTATTAATGCCGTTCCTGATCCGGCCTCTGGCACTAACGTTAATGCTGAATCCATTAAAATTTCAGGAACTGGCCGTGAGTCCGGTGTTGGATGGAGCAAGGAGTGGGACTTGGGTAGTGCGAATAAGCTTACTGGTGTCACTTGGGGTGGAGGATCGACCGGTGGTGAAAATGCCACTGTTACATTCTCATATAGAAACTTCAATGACTTTAAGTATTCCGAAACTGCTGTACCTTAAGATAAAGGGGGAAACCCCTGTCAGTACGTATTGCGATAGCCACAGAGGATAGGCGAGTGAACGTACTGGCGTAATACACAAGGAACGAGAGGAAGGCTATGAAAAAAATTAAGTTCCCGTTTGTGAAATTTCATCATGAAACTTCATGAGCGGGAATTTTTTGTATCAAGGATCATGTCTGGTCTATTGAAGTATGAAAAAGATGACTTGATTCTTTTTATGCACCCGTTAGATGTTGGACAGTATTATGAGGCTCAAGAAGTATTTCAAAAAACTTACCGCGAGGCATTGTCTGAGGGGATAATGACAGAGGAAGAATGCTTGTTAATGCTTGTTGAGCATGGATTGTGGAATGATGAAAAGCAGGAAACGATGGATGGGATAGAGAAGGATATGGAAACGTTAAAAATTGAAGTATTTGAAGCCTATTTTAAGGAATCTGTAAAAAAAGCTGCTAAGGGTCTCTTAAATAATGCCAAAAAGAAATACAGCGAACTTCATGATGAAAGACATTCATATGATTTTGTTACCTGTTTAGGTGTTTCTACTTTTGCTAGATTTAATTGGATTATAGAAAATACCACCAAACATCTTGACGGAAGCATGTGTGATTGGGAAGAAATTTCTATGCAAGATGTTTTGATGCATTTTCAAAAATCTCAGATACCGGAAGATGACTTTAGAGAATTGGCTAGGAGTGAACCTTGGAGAACTATGTGGTCCACCGGAAAAGCAAATGGCCAACTGTTCGATAAACCGGGGATAGAGTTAACTGTAGAACAGAGGACTTTAATGGCGTGGTCTGGATTATATGATAGCGTACAAGAATCACCTGAAGCCCCGCCCGATGAATTGATAGAAGATAATGATGCTTTGGATGGTTGGCTTTTGGTTCAAAAACGAAACAGGGAAAGAGACAAGGCCAAAGAACAAGCCGACTCTCAGTTCGGTGACAAAACTATGAATGCTGACGAAGTAATTGTATTTGGAGATAAAGATAAAGTTAATGCTTTGAATACTCCAGAATCAAAATGGACTAAAGCTCAAAGAATGAAACAGTTAGCGGAGGCGGGAGACAAAGGTGTTCGATATGATAAGTTTGATGATATGGTTCAGAAAAGAATTATCGAACAAAATCAAGCAACTTAAACGAAAGGAATAAAATGGAAGACAACTATGATGATTTAATCAGGCAGTCTGATAAATTTAAAACAGATAAGGAACAAAGATATAAGGAGGTATCTAAAGAGAGACTTCTTAAAATTGCCAAAAAGAAAATACAGACCACAATGATTGGGGCTTTAAGCTCACTAGAGAAGCATTTTGGTTTTCTTTGGGGACACGAACAAGAAGGAGAAGTAACTCCAGAACAGCAACATATGAAAGATCTTTATGAAGAAATTAGATCTGAAATATTAGATAAGGGAAATAACCAAATAAGGAATCTTGAAACTGAATTTAGCTATTATGATATCACTTGGTTAAGATATCAAATGGTGTTACCTATGAAATCTCGTGAGGAGGGATAAACATGGCCGAAAGACTAACAGTAAACTCTACAGATTCAAAAGGAAAAAAGAAGAAGGTAATCATCGTATTACCAAACGCTAAAATTAATAAAGACGCCCAGCTTGCGTATAATAAATCATTTAGCGATGCTTTAAAGTCAGGAGCCATTCTTAGACAGAAGCTCGACCAAGTCATGCGAGAGCAGGGAATTTGGAATGATGAAAAGCAAAAAGAATACGACCAGATCATGGTCGATATTAATGATAATGAAAAAAGGCTTGCTGGCGGTGGTATCGCTCTTAGCGAGGCCAAAGCGGTTGCTGTTGAAATGAGAGTTTTGCGCGAGCGATTCAGAGGCTTGATTGCCGAAAGAACCTCCATGGATGGTAATACGGCAGAAGGACAAGCCGACAATGCCCGGTTCAATTACCTAACTTACGCCTGTATGCTGGATGAACAGGGAAGTCGCGTTTTTGATTCCTATGATCATTATGAAGAAACTGTAGAAGAACCATACGTGGTTGATTCTGCCGCAGCTTTAGCAGAAAAACTTTATGGTCTAGACCCTTCATACGAGACTAACCTTCCTGAAAATAAGTTTTTACAGGATTATAAATTCGTTGACAAGGATCTGAGATTTGTTAACGGGGATGGTCATTTGGTTGACTTAGAAGGCAGGTTAATTGATGACGATGGAAGGTTTATAAAGTATGATGATGAAGGCAATAAGGTGTATATTGATATAGAAGGAAACGTTGTAGACGAAGAAGGTGAGTATAAGTTAGACTTTTCTCCATTTTTAGATGATTCGGGTGATCCTGTACCCGTTCCTGCTAAAAAGGAAGAAAAGAAAGAGGAAGAGGTTAAGAGCGAAGAGAAAAAAGAGCAGCCCAAAAAGGGTCGCAAAAAGAAAGTTTCTGCTGAAGTAGAATCCCAAGAATAGTTTAATCATCCTTGGACAGTGGGTGTACTGCTTATCTTTATGGTAACGGTGCGCCCATTTTTTATGTGAGGCCAATAAATGTCGTCTAGATTTGTTTTAACAGCACAGCTAAATCTGCAAGCTCCAGATGTTAGAAGAGTCGTAAGAGAAATACGCAGAGACTTGTCTGGAATTACCGTAGATCTCAGAGTTAAAAACATTGACAAGATACGTAGAGATATTGATAAAGCCACCAAGTCCTTAAAAAAGATGGACAAGCAGACTAAAGCTAGTGCTACCGGCTTCGCAAAGCTAAGCAAGCAAATGGGTCAAGCCATTAAGAATGTTATTAGATATGACATTGCTAGAAGTGTAATTACCGGCTTTACCATGGCTCTTCGTGGAGGGGTACAAGAGGCTATAAAGTTTGAAAAAGAATTGATCAAGGTTGCTCAGGTTACAGGTAAGGCGACTTCCAATTTATCTGAGCTTACAGGTGAAATCACTAAAATTGCCACCAAGTTTGGTGTATCTTCATCTTCTCTGGTAAAAACGTCTAGAGTATTAGCTCAGACTGGTATGGCTGCTAAGGAAGTACAGCAGGCATTAAAAGCTCTGGCTCTTACCACTATTGCCCCCACCTTCGATGACATTTCCAATACTACAGAAACTACCATTGCGATGATGCGTCAGTTTGGTATTGCCGCTAAAGACGTACAAAGAGAACTTGGTAGAATTAATGCAATAGCCGGTCAGTTTGCTGTAGAGTCTGCTGACATTGGTGTGGCCATTAGAAGGGCGGGTGGAGCTTTTAAATCTGCCGGTGGCCAATTGATGGAATTGGAAGCTCTGTTCACTAGTGTTAGAGCTACGACGCGAGAAACTGCGGAAACCATTGCTACCGGTTTCCGAACCATTTTCACCAGAATGCAACGCCCAAAAACCATTAAATTCTTAAGGTCTATGGGTATAGAGCTACAAAACCTTCAAGGCCATTTTATAGGTCCATATCAAGCCGTTCAGAAACTTCATTATGCTCTTAAAGGTTTAGATCCACGAGACGTTAGATATTCACAGATCGTTGAACAGCTTGGTGGTTTTAGGCAGGTGTCTAAAGTTATTCCAATGATTCAGCAATTTGAAATGACACAAAGAGCATTAAACGTGGCTATGGCTGGAGGAGGCTCTCTAGCTAAAGATGCGGCAAAAGCTCAAGAAGGTCTGGGAATTCAATTCACCAAGGTAAAAGAGGAATTTACCGCCCTGATGCGTGAACTTGCCATGAGTCCCGGTTTTAAGGCAATGGCAAAAACTGTCTTGGCTCTAGCATCTGCTCTTATCTCATTAGCCAGCGCGCTTAAACCCGTTATTCCTCTCTTGACAATGCTTATGGTGGGCAAGGGTCTGTCAATGGGGGTGGGCTTTATGGGCAAGGGGCTGGGCAAGATGAAGGGGATGGCGAGGGGTGGAATGGTTCCCGGCAGGGGTAATGGTGATACTGTTCCCGCTATGTTAGAACCGGGCGAGTTTGTGTTGAGAAAGTCTGCTGTAAATGCTATTGGCGCTGGCAGGCTTGCTGGAATTAATAGGTATAATCGTGGTGGCAGAGTTAGAATGGCGGCTGGCGGAACGTTTGGTCCAGTGCAGCGGTTTGACAGCAATTCTGCTAGATCAAACATAATGAGGAAGAAAAGAAGAAATTATAATAAAGAGCGTGGTAAGGTATTTAAGGCCGGTGAGCACGCCTTTAATCCAGAAGACAATGTCTCAATACCTCAATATTCGAAAAAGAGCTTAAACGCAGCGTCACTTCTGGGTACAATTAAATCAGAAAAAGCGGCCAATATAGCGAGGACATATCTCCGTGGTCCTTTTGGACAAGGCAGAGCATATGAACAACTTCTCCGTGGTGAACATCACACCGGCGCGAGGAAATACATGACACAAGCGCCCGGCACGGGTGGAACTCAGCCTTTTGACGGAAAGTCAAGGGATGGTAAGTTTGTAGAAGCTAAATCTGTACAACGGTTCGACCGCCATGCGATTGGGGATAAGGCTCTTCAACAAGCCCTAAAAGGTTCCAAAAAATCGCAAATGGGCGCAATGACTCAGAACAAGGATACGATAGGTATCTGGGGTATGAAAGTTAGGGCATATCAGGACAATCCCCAGTTCAGCAAAAAGGGAATTACGGAACAATTAGGGATATGGGATGCTAACGAGAAGAAGCGGGTTGATGCGGCGGCAAGAAAGAAAGCACTGAGAAAAAGAGGAAAGGGAGCAACAGGGGGTGTAGCTGTAGGAACCGATACTGTACCCGCGCTATTAACTCCCGGTGAGTTTGTTATAAATAGAAAATCTGCCAAAGCCTTTGGGTATGGCAATCTTGGTAAGCTTAATAAGTATGCAAAGGGTGGCGTTGTAGGCAGGCAAAGATTTGCAGAGGGTGGTGAAGCTGCGGGCGGTGGTGGATTTATGAAGATCATGGGTCTTACCATGGCTATTGACATGATCGTACAGATGACCACTACGATGGGAGGCGCGTCTGAAAAGACTCAAGAATTTGCAAATAAGTTAACGTCAGTAATTACTGGCATGGGCGTTCTTCTAATGGCTATCCAAAGTGAAGCGGCAGCTAGGATAGCTGGCCAAGTTAGGGGAATGAATATTCCCGTGGTGAGTTCTGCGATGTCAGGAAAGGGCTTGGGGGGTAAATTTGGTGCTGGTGGTGGTTGGGCTGGCGGGATTATAGATAAAAAAGCAATGAAAGGACACAAGATTTTCGGCAAAAGTATGTCGAGAGAAGCGTTTGATAAAGGAATGGAGGCTCGTAAGCTTGCAAAGGCAGATGTTATGAGAGCAGCGGGATCGCCAATGAAGGGCACTGTCATGCACACTAAGGCTGTTGCGGATGCTTCAAAGGCGGGAACGGAGGCGTTTAAAAAGACATCAGGCGCAATTATGAGAACGACTAAGGCCGCGCGGGATCTTGCGATGGTCATGGGTATGGCGGGCGTGGCACTAGAGATGTATGGAGATCATATACACGAACAGGGCAAAAAGGCGATAGAGGCGGGGAATTACGAAGAGGGTAGGATGAAGATGGTTAAGGGTGGGACGGCGGCAGGAGCAGGGATGGGTATGGCTATTGGGTCTATTCTTGGACCCTTTGGCGCTGCTATTGGCGGGCTGGTTGGAGGATTGTATGGATATTGGAAGTCGGTTAAAGAATCTGCCGAACTGATTGAAAGGGTAAAATTTGGAAAGCAATTAGAGCATTTCAAAAACTCCTTAAAGGCTGTAACAGAGGGCAAGGCGTCTCCGATGGCGGCTGCTGCGAGTATTTCTACTGGAGTTAAAGCACTAAAAGACAGATTTAATACTCTTGCTAATGCTGCTGATGTTGATGAGTTGCAAGGGGAAATTAAAAATGCTGTGCCAGCACTCCAAGCTTATATAGATAAAGTCGCTCAAAATGTTACAAGTTTCGCACAGCTAGAAAATGTGGTTGGTAAGGATACTTTTAGAACATTCTCCCAGTTTTCTAAAATCCCCGTAAGCAAGCTGAGAAAACAATACACAGAACAAATTGCCTTGATGCAGAAATCTAAGATTGCTCAGGCTAAGATGTTAGCGGTGATGGAACAACAAACTAGAACAATGTTGATGGTTCGTGATGTTACTAATTCTTTTGCTGCGTTAGAAGCGGGCTTGCTTACTTTTGATACCGCTCTGGATAATTTAAGCCAGTCTATGAACAACAACTTCACTGTCAGCGCTGGTGGCAGTATGGCTCCAGCGTTTAAAAACTTGGAGAACATAGTTGATTTTGCTGGCTTTGGAAAAAGAGTAGACGCTTTAGCTGGGATGATGGAGCCTTTTGCTGGCGGAATGGCAGAGCAAGTTAAGTCGGCTGCGGTGATAATGAGAGACCTTCCCGCTGTTCTCTTAGAGGCTAGTAACGAAATTGGGGTTGCTGGTGCAGACGCCGGAACCATTATTATGGACAAGCTGGACGAAGCTGACGTTGGCGGTTTTCTTACAGGCAGTATGAGGCGCGGTTTAGAGGCTCAAATAGAAGCGTTTACCCTTGGAGAGGGTGGCGGCGGTAAACTGGCTGATATGATCAAGAAAGATCTTGATGGAGTTATCAAGCGTCTGACCAAGGGCGTTTTGACATCTCTCAAGGCTTTCCAAAAAGCCGCCGAATTCTTCGATAAATCTAATGCTAGACTAGCTAAAGCATTCCAGCTAAGAAATCAAATTGACCAAAAGATTTTAAATACTAGAATAAAGCTGGAAAAAGTTGAAGCTGATCATGCCGCACGTCTAAGGAAGGCTAGAGGACAAAAGGCAGATCCCACAGCCCAAAGAGATATGTTCCAAAGACAACAGGCGGTGAGAGCACAGGCTGCTGGAGTAGCACCCGGTGGAGGCATGAATGTTCAAGGGCTTTCCCAAGAATTTAATTTGCTAAAAGTTAGGATTCAGGCGAGTAACCAACAGTTGGCACAACAGGGGCTTGATCCTGCGCAGTTGGCGGGAACACAGAACCTGCTTGATAGCCAGAAGAAGTTGATTGAGCAAAACGCAAATCTCAAAAAACAATTTGCTGCTACTAAGGATGCATTAGTAGCGTTTGCTGATACCGCGAGTAGAGTAGCGGAGATAGAAAGAAGTCTTGCCGAAGAGAAGAAGTCAAGAGAAGCAAAGAGGGGCGTTGTTTCCGAGTTTACCTTTGGTACAGATGAGAATAGAAAGCAGCTAGCACAGTCATTAAATACTACATTCGCTGCTGCTGCGGCGGGAACTATTTCTTATGTTGATGAAAAGATGCGTCCCGCCGTAGGAAAAATCTTAGACAGGTTCAAAGACGTAGAGCTACCGGGGCTTGGCGGTAAGACTGGCGGCGAAGTTAAAAAGGAAATGGAGATTGATTATCTGGAGAGCGTGTTTGGACCGCTTACCGCCGCTCAGAAAAAGCAGATTTTTGAGAGAACCACAGCAGAAGAACAACTTATTAAGGAAATGCAGAAAGTTCAAAAGGATGCTTTAGATGCCCAAAAGGCTCTCCTACAAGGCTTAAAGGATGATAGACACCAAGCTAATCAAGAAATTACACAGCTTCATGAAAATTTGGTTAACGGGCTAGAAAGAGTTCTTACCGAGCAAAACAAAAGACAGATGCAAAGAGAGTTAGGGCAAGAGAAAAGCACTAAACAGTCTGCTGATAAGACTCTTGCTGTTTTAACTAAGCTTCAGGCAGATATTGGTGGTGCTGGAGTTGCTGATCTTTCTACTGGTCAGGGCATGGAGCAATTTAGGAATATGATGCCTGCTATGGTGAAGGCGCAAGAAGCGCAAGCGGAACAGGCAAGAATTGCGGCTAGTGGTGTTCACGCGGTTTATGAAAGTGCTCGTAAGGATACATCTATGACCAGTACTGGTTTTGAAGATGTGTTTAAACCGATGGGGCGTGGTGCTCAAGGGGGTCTCGATTGGGATATGAAAGATCTTTCCCATGCTCAGGACTTGATGGAAGCTTATATTACGGCTAATGTTAAGGATCAAGAGATTGCAGACGCAATGATCATGGACGGTAAGAATAAGATGGCGGAAGCGTTTAAAGCGGGTATGGATATTGATGATGCAGGCGTAGTATTAGAGGGTGTTTTTGCTAGCGTTGCCAAAGGACAGATGGATCAGCATCAGAAGACCATAGACGCTGCTCATCAACTGGCAAAAGCCCAAAATCTAACAACCGCTCAGTTTAACAATCTTGTAACTCACGCCAGTCAATTCTCAACGGTCCTAAAAAATATTCCAAGCGGAGCCAATATAAAGGACTTATCTGATGCTTCTCAGACTGCGGCTGGAAACATTCAACAGCTAGATACCAACATTCAGGGCGCAAACGCAAGATTAGGCCAACTCGGTGGTGGAGGTGGGCAGGTTCAGACTCTAGCGGTGGGCGGTGTGGCCTTTTCTCCTAAAGGAACTGACACAGTACCGGCCATGTTAACCCCCGGTGAGTTCGTAGTTAATAGAAAATCTGCCCAAGCTAATATGGGCACTTTAAAAGCTATCAATTCTGGGTATTACGCGGATGGTGGGCTTGTTGTTAAAGATCAGAATAAATTCTATGAGGCTACTTCAAAACTTACAAAAGAATCTATCAGTGAATGGAATCCTGCCGAAGCGATAAATGCACCCATGCAGACGTGGTTTAAGAGCCTTGCTGCTGAAAAAAGCGGTAAACAGACACCTGTTCCATTTTGGTGGAATGCTGGCGATGTGAAGCTGGGATTTAAGCCGGGTGACATTCCCACTCCAAATATTCTGAGAATCGTATCTCATATGAGCAAGGGAAAACTAAAAGGAGGGATAAAGCAGCCGTTTGCGGGAGGGTTGCAAGGATGGTTTGACATGGGTATGCCGATGAAAAATAATATTGTTCCGGTCGGAATAATGTCCGGTGGAAATGATCATAATTGGTGGAGAATCGATCAAGACGGTCGGATGAAGGGGTCTTATCCTGATTATGATATGGTAAAATCTATTCAAGAATCTTCACATTCGGTGGACGGACTTTGGATAGAAGCTGACAAGAAACATGACTTTGGAATGAAATTAGCAGATGATGAAACAACTTGGAAAGCCAAGGAGACTCACTTTACAAGTCCCGGCGTTTTGTTACCGGGGGTATGGGCACAGAAGAGGTTTGGCAATCAAGCAAAAGTATCCCGCTTCGATAAGATGATCGAAAGTTTTGCCCCACTGGTTGATATGAATCGGTATTCTACTGGAGGATGGAATATTGGACCCGGTCCAGACGGATCGAATAGGATATTTACAGATAAGAGGTATATGTTCGGTTCTGGCCTTCAGCTAGATGGTCCGACCGGTCCTACCACCACGGGAGACTCGCCTTGGCTGGAGATGTTTGAGCAGTCGTCAGGAAAACAGTTTATGGAAAAATATAAAAAGTTCGCAAATGATAGGGCAAATTATGTGGGAACCATCGCGGCTAATTATCTAGCTGGGAAAAAAGAGGAGGGCGTTTTGGCGGCCGGTGATTCCAAGTTGGCAAAGACCTTTATAGATGATCTTATAGCTCATATTGATATGATGGGGATCAAGCCAGATTTTTCGAAGCTTACTGGTTATTTCGATCTTACTAACGTCCAAGGGTTTCGTCGTGACGCTGGTGGGGTTGGGGGGAGTGAATTAGTACTTCCCGGTGGATTCAAAGACCCAGTGGGAAAGCAGATAGATGAATATTTCGGAAAACTTATAGTTGACTCTGATTCATGGATTAAGAACATGAAACAGGGCCATGCGGACAATTTATCGCAACTGAAAACCATTTCTGCCAGCGAAACCCCCCATCACTTTATTGGACACATATTTGATCAATATGGTTTTTCAGAGATAGGAAAAAATGTAGAAGAAAAAAGAGCTACAGATAAACAGGCGAAAAAGGAAGAATTTGACGATGCGACCGCAGCGCGAATATCCGATGCTAATATAGCAATCTATGGCGCTAATGAGGTGGGAAAGGCTTTCATTAAAAAAGCGTTTGGAGACTCAGCATTTAGAAGAATGAGACTGCCGGGTTACGCAAGAACGAACTTGGAACTCAATAACCGACAATTAACATTACAGAGCGCACTTGCTAAGCGTGGATTTTGGGATAAGGGTAAACCGGCAGGAGGTGATGCGTCCCCAGCATGGTTCACAGGAGCCATATTCCCCACTATCATGAACTGGATTGACATTTTAGATAAGACCCAGCAACGTTTGGGAATAATTTCGGCTTCTGATGGTAAATCCTCTTTCGAATGGGACGAAGCTAGGGTTTTGGCTAAGATAGAAGAAGAGCGTTTGGAAAATCCGAAGGCTGCTGGGGGTCAGGGTAGCATGTTTAGTGCGGTGAATGGCTTTATAAGAAATATCACGCCAAGCATGAGTCCATTCGATGAAAAACATCCATTTCAACAAGGGGGCATCTCAGGCAGTATGAAAACCGGTGGGTCGGCGGAAGAAGCATTTACTAGAGCCATTTTTAGCGGAGCCGCAGGATATTATCAAGCCGTTGCTGGCGCATCAGAAGCTTTGACAAAGACGGTTGACGAAACATATCAGTTGACTCCAGAAGGATTAATGAAACAACAAAAGAAGAAGGCCGCGCCAACAAAACCGACTCGACCGAAAAATGTTCTTGGGATGGCTCAAGGAGGAGCGGTTAGCTCCGCGATGTTCGTTCCTCAAGGCACTGATACCGTTCCCGCCATGTTAACTCCCGGCGAGTATGTGGTTAGAAAATCCGCCGTGGACGCCTTGGGGGTTGAGTTCCTAGATTATCTGAATAATTCCAATCATAAATCTACCGGAAGAAAATATAGCAGGGGTGGTCAAGTTCAATATCTACAGGAGGGGGGTGAAAAGACTGCTGGAGGCGCCAAGCTTGATAGTAGTGCTTTTGATGCAAGTGTAAAACACTTTTCTACTATTGTAGACAAACTTAGTAACATAACTTTGGGCGGATCACTAACGGTTGATGGTACAGTTAATGTGAATGTTAATCTCAATGGTCATGAAGTTCTTGCGGAAGCCAAATCAGAACTTGGTCGAGCGGCTGGTGACAAGATCGATGGAGGAATCATTTCCATGCTAAAGGCTCACTTCCCTAAGATTCATCCGAAATTATCATACAGTAGTCCAGAAGGTCCGTCGCATCCGGGGCCACCATAGTAGGAATAGGATATGGCTACAATTAATAACAATATAGGATTTTCAATGCTAGCGGGCGTGGAACACGTCGGCACTAAAAGCATTGCGCCTAGTGGTTTCAATCAAGAGTATGGCTATTGGAGAGGTAATAAACACAGGACAGTGATTGAAAATAAATTCAATCAATTGTATATGGCTTTTGAGGGTAGTGGAGTAACTGGGGGCGCAACCTACCCACTAACTTGGAACAATGCAGGAGAAACTGTTCCAATATTCACCACCGCAGGCGCGGCATATAATTCCAGCGTAAACAAGGCTGGAAGCCTATCAGCCACGATGGGTAATAATGCTATACAGGAAAGGTCTGTTTTTCTTGGCAAACACCCCTTTATGATTGCTAGCGGTATAACTACCGAACCATATTTTTCTGCATACGCTAAAGTCTTGCCCAGTGGTAATATGGCCGATACGGTTATAATGGGGCAACATAATGCAGACCCCGCACAATTTATTTTAGGCTGTGATGGTGACGGTAAATTTTATGTCCGATCTGATGGCGTGGTTTCCGGCGTAAATATTCCATACTATGCCAAGAGTTCTAAAAACTTCGCAGACTACGATTATCCTGTACATATTGTAGGTACGTATGCTTCTGGCGATGGGTTTTTAAAACTTTATGTAAATGGCGATCTCGAAAGTCAATCAGCGTCATTTACCAGAGACATAACTGACAACAGTGACACGCACGTCTATATTGGTAAAAGACAATTTGCATTTGATCAAAGGCCATTTACCGGATGGTATGATGAATTGGGTGTTGGCAATGTCAGTATGAAACAGTCTGATGTTAAGGATTTATATTACAGCACATTTGGTTTAAGTAGATTTATTCGAGACGAAATAAGAGAAGACGGCGATGCAGGCTCAGGAACTATAAGTAAGTGTGGTTGCACAACTCTTCCAACAAGTGTTCAAGCAGAAATTACTGGAATAACTTTACCGGAGGGTGGAACCGACAAGGGCGCGGTGGGAGAAAAAATTACGCTAACATACGATGCTGCCGCCACTTATACCGACTCTGCCGGTCCTACTACCTACACCGGTATATGGGATTCTGGAACTGCATCTCTATCTTGTGGGGGCACAGTTAGATTAAGATTGTACTGTGGAGCAAGTAGTAATTTTTATATGGCTCATGATTTTTCTTTTATGAGCGTCGGTGAAGAACAGAGCGGCAGTCAGGTTTGTAGTCCACTTAATATTGCTTTCGCTCTTGCTGGAGTAACTTCTGGAGGCGGGGGATGCTGTAGTGATGACGCCGCTGCTGAAATTGCAGTAACTGTTACCGGAAGCCCAACCCCCCAATCTTTTTCGGGGGCAGGTTTTGGCGCTGGCTTTTTGGCAACTGATGAGACCTATATTCATTTTGTTGTAGAATCTGGCGTCTTGAGTAGTGACAGAGGAAAATCGCTCAGAAGCCAATCTATGGGAAAGACAGTCGGTGGGGCTTATGACAAAACCCTTTGGGGAACTGTTGCTGAACATGCGATCTCATCCCAGATCACCTTCGATCTAGAACCATCCTACGGAAATTTCCACCAGCTAACAGACATTTCTGTAGAGGTTTTGGCTGAGCATTTAACCAACCATCCCAGCGGTGCAAAACTATCTGTTTCCATAGACAAAAAAAGTGCTGGCCCCAATGAATTAAATTGGTATCCTTTGGGGGTAATGGTTCCGTCTGGCTCTCTTCAAAAGCTAACCTTTACTAAGGATTTAGACGAAACTGTATATCGTTTAGATAGTCGAAGTTTTAAAGAAGAGTTCGATGATCACCAACTAAGACTAACAGTTTATTATCCTCAATCTGACGAACCTTACGACGGTGAGTTCAAAATTTATTCCACGAGGGTAAACTACGGGAGCTTCTCGCGGATAGATACTGCTGTTTCGACTGAACCTACACTTTTCACTAAAGGAGGTTCGCTTGTAAGTGCTAGCGGCAATATGCCACTGTTTGTAAACGCAGATATAGCCGCAGGAAGTTTAGAGTTATTTATGGATGCCACGCTACCTCAGTTGCTTGGCGGGTCTGTAATGTCGGCTGATGCTAGTGTAATTACGAATAAAGATATTTCGTTATTTACTCAAGGAGGAATGATAACTCTTGAGACCCCAATGTATATCTTGGGTTCAACCGAGGGGAAAACTGGCTTTGTGGAAGCTTTTGGTTCGATAGGTCTAGAGACCAAGGGTGGCAGACACGTATTTCCTCACGCTCAAGCAACAACATCTCTGTTCATTAAAGACGTTGTTTCGGGAAGTGGTTTGGTCTCTGATAGCATGAACCTATTCTTGAAGCCCGCGCCTTCAATATTGACAAGCGGGACTATGAACATGTCTGTAAGGGGCGATTTCAATAAGACTATACCACTGTTCCTAAAGGGGGCTGAAGCCTCTACAGCAACAGCCACCTTAATGTTAGAGGGTGCAGAACAATATTCAACCAGCGGAACAATGAATTTGGTTATCAAGCAAGCAGACCCTCTTTTCCTAGGCACTTCTCAGTTGTCTTCTAATGCGGGGGTTGTGACCAACAATAATACTTCTCTACATATTTCCGGTCTTGGGTTCCCCAGCGGAACCATCCCATTGTCAATGCCAAATACTATTGGTAAACCGAACAATTCAACAACGTTAAACATAGAGGGCTATGAATAATGTCAGTTTCATTTCACCCCAACGGATTAGCCAGTGCTTCGCATTTAATACCAACCCCCTTTGTCAGTGTGGGTAAAACTTTTGACAAGTCTGGTTCTGGAGAAATTTTAGGGGTAAGATATGCTATCACCTTAACCGGAACTATTGTTTACGATAGAGGATCACCCAACTCATCTGGGAATTTCTCTTCCTCGGACGCTACCGAAACCATTGCGGCTAATGCAGAATATGCATCCATACAAGCTAAACAAAAAGCGATAATGAATTTGTTTAGTAAGAAAAACGAAGGTGGATTGTTACATGTGGATAATCCAAAGGCTGGCTCTCTCGGTTTTAAATGTTATCCCAGAATTATATCTGTTGATATGCCGACTCATGATCCGGGTAGGCCCACCATGGCGGCATATACTATAGTTTTAGAGGCGGATAAATTAATTGGCCCGGCTGGCAAGACCGATGAGGATGATTGGGAAAGATTAAATAAGTGGCTAGTTTCTTCGGCAAGTGAAAGTTGGACTATAAATGAGAATGAGGGCGGAAAAGCTATCACTATGGCTTCTGGCCCTATCACCAAAGTGGAAAAAACCTACACTCTTACCAGAAATATTAGCGCTACCGGCAAAGGCAAATTTGATGATAATACGGATGCGGCAGATGGGTTTAAGGGTGATAACTTTAGTACTAAATACGTGGAAGATGTGGTTACTTCCTCTGGAGGAGCAGAACCAACATACACAACAGTCGCAAAAAATGGGCAGGCTTGGCAACAAGCTAGAGGCTTTGTCTATGACATTCTGAAGTATGGAAATGTCTTTTTGGTAGGGGAGCAAGCTAACAGTACCAATACCATGGATGCTAATGGTATTAATTTACCTGACGGATACGATGGGTACAACTATGTAAGAAGTGAAACGGTGGACGAGCTTGGCGGCACTTTTAGTGCTACCGAAAGTTGGATATTGCTTCCAGATGGTCATAATAAAGTAACTGAAACTGTTGAAAGTTCTCTTAGTCAATCTCAAGATACCGGAATAATAAAGGTGTCAATAAATGGCACAATACAAGGAGTGGGAACTCAAAATAAGGATGCTACTTTACCCGGCACTGAGGCTGCGGATACCACTGTAGACTTTGAGGAAAAGTATGCCAACGCCACAGCTAGACTAACCGGAATAGAAGGTAAGTTATACCTGACGGCTCAGGATTTATTACGGGATAATGCTGCGCATAGTACCACGGTTCTTAACCCAGCCCCATTATCTAAAACGGTTGGCAGGAACCCCTATACAGGAACCATTACATACAGTTTGGAGTTTGACAATAGGCCCACATTTGCTATACCGGGTGTCAGAAGCGAAACCATTGCGGTCAATGACACATATCCGGGCTATGTGGCGGCTACTACTCAGGTTATAGGCAGGGCTTTAGGTCCGGTTCTACAAAGTATAGGAACTCAAACTGTGTGGGAGCGCTCTCTTAGTATATCATGTGTAGTAGGCGTTTCTTCTACTGGAACCTGCGCGGGTGCAAAAGATAGCGGCGGCAATCTTCTCGATCCCCAACCCGATAATGAAGCGGACTGCGATGCTGCTGACGATGGCACTTGGACCGGTGACGATTTGAATCCACTAGGAGATCCAAAAACTGATCATTATGCGGGAGCCATTGCTGCTAAGCCCAGTCATGTACAAACCCAAAGAGAGGCGATAATAAAAATTATTGATCAATTCAATCCCGCTAAGGCGGGGACGCATGATGGCACACCCACTGGCACTCCTCTCATAAATGTGTTTTTTACAAAGTCGCCTTCAGAAACATGGAATCCTAGAACTGGAGCTTGGACATTTGATGTTTCGTGGACTTATGAGCCGTATGAGACGTATCAATTTATGGCTCTCGGTACTCCCCAAACTAAGCCAGCAGCACCATATCCGAAGACGTTTATTTAAGGAATAAAACTATGGCACACGGTGAAGAACTTATTACATCGCCAGTTGTTCAACAGAGCTTCTTTGGGGCTTCGATTACTAATTTTTCCATCAACATCGGATTTAATAGTAACTCTTCTAGCCTTAATCTTTCCTTGGTGGAAGATAATAAATTTAAAGAAGGGAAAATTCCCAATATAAATAATGGTGTTGCGAGAGGAAGCTCGGTTTGGGAGGGGTATCATCCTTGGGATCATTCTGCTCACCCCGTAACGACTATGGGTGATTGTCGTGAGCTTCAAATCGGCGCTGCGCGCCCGTTGGCTGATTATGGAGACTTCTTTTGTCCTCCCACACCCGGAGAACCTGCGTATTTTAAATATTATGACGGTGTTGGAAACTTGGTTTTTTCCTATAACGGAATTGTAAATCGATACGAAAGAAGTCAGGGTGGCAGTGGAACTACTTATAGTGTCAGTATCTCAGATCCACGAATGATACTAGAAGGTTCCCAGCTTATTTTTGACAAGTATATGGGAACTACCGCACCGGCAGATGCCTCTCACAGCTTAGTGAATTCTCCTTTTGCCAGAACATATACCAGCGGCTGGTTGGGGTATTATAATTTAATTAACGTATTTGGATATTATGAAGGCGGGGATCATTACGGGGCATCCCTTAAGACTGATGCGGGGATGCCTTGGCTAAAAGTTTTGGATGCTATGAACATTATGCTTACATCTAATTCTATACCGGGGACGACGGTGGCTCCCTATATGCCTAATGAACCGTATGGCGGGCCTTTATATTACTTACCTAAGAGTGCTCCCGGTGCTCCAATATCTACTTCTCCAGTTAATGCCCATAGGTATAAAGTAGATGTAATGGATCTAGCTTTATTAAGCGGAACGCGCAACCCGACGACCCTCACAAACTTAGGGGGTATAATTCCAGATGATTTTAGAATCTCTGGAACAAGCATGAGCATAATGAGTTTTATACAACAGGTTTGTGACACAGGTGCAGCAGACTTCTTTGTTGAATTACAAGAAGATGGACCTATTTCAGAATATGACATTACTGGCGCTTTGATTGCTACTCATTCAAGTCCCTTCGCCGGGGTTATAAAAGTAAGAGTGATACCAAGGAATCGTCCTGTAGTACTAGGAAAAATTAGAGCAGAAATCAACAGGGCTACTGCCCTCCCCGACCACACCACTGGGGCAAGCAACTCTACAGGTCCGTGGGCCAATAGAGTTGTCTCCTCTAGTCTAGGTTACGAATTTACTGATCCTGAAGTTGGCACTATGATGATTGGTGCTCCTAGAACAAGAGTTATTGGGGTTACTCCTTTAGGGGCTGCTAAACTTAGACCTGAATATGCTGTTGGGGCTGATGTTCTTGTAGAAGTATATCCAGATGGCGAATTCGACGGCGTTAAGATGAATGGTTATCCAACTGATTTGTCAACATTAGAAGCGTTGAAGCCTCAAGACCCTCAATTCCCCAGTACTTCACCAAAAGAAGTTACAAGAAACGACAACTATCTTAATTGGTTCACGACCGTGGACGACCCCGAAGAATTAAACTCTGTTGCCACCGGACAAGACGGAATGATAGACATGTTTCCTTGCTGGGGTTTTCACACTGTGACCCCCGTAGGAACTTCTCATGGCGCGATTGTTTCAGTAGAAAGCAAGGGAATGCCCATACTGGGGCAATTTCATGATGACAATCCATATAGAGATTTTGATAAAAGGTATGGAATTTTTTCTAGTCATGACGATGATGGTGTACTGGAATGGGTAAAGAGTGCAAATACATCGGGGAAACCGGAGGCCGATCCAAGATGTTTGCCCGCTAGCGGTCCACTTGGTAAATACAACCCTTCTTGTCCAGCAAGTCGCAGTCCTACAGTTCCAAGTGCAGTTTATGCTGTTCCAAGGTTTCGTACACAATCCTCTTCAAATATTGCGTGTAGTTCAACCTCTCAAACTGCTGCGTGTAAAGCTGTAGATCTTGGTAGTCCTTTTAAGTCTCCGGCAAGTGCTACTATTCCTATCGACTTGGGGATGATCGGTTATACTGGTGGACCCACTGGAACCAATGGAGATTTTAGTAATTATTATTATGCGACTGTCACAGAATTAAGACATGCTATTAATGGAAAAGAAGACTGGTTGAAATATATGAGATATTTTCAGCCATTTTTGCCGTGTTATATGGGTTGGAATGGTTATTGTCCTATAGATAATATGAATGGTCCGGCGACGGGTAGGGCGCTTGCAGGTGCTATAGGTGCGGGAGTGGCCTTGCCAGCAGACGCCCGACAACAGAACCACGGCAATCGTCGTGCTGATGGTAGAAATTCTGAAGACACATCACCATCAGCAATGCAGGCTGCTCAGGCTAGGCAACAAAAAGCTAGAGCCGCTGTAATAGCGGAGCAGCAAAATCACGCTTTTAGACAGATTAGTAATATAGCCAATAATTATTATGGTAAAAAATACTTAGTTCCTCTACCATATGCTGGAAAGTTTGATGTCTTTGGCGATATGGATAATTGGATTAAAAGAATAGATGCTACATCTATGCAGTTTGAATTGAGATGGGATCTTAGCAATGCTGGCTGGGCTGGAGAGATAAAGATTGCAGATCCAGATCCCGCCACCGGAAATCCCAATCCAGAAGAGGGAAAAAGATATCCTCATAATGTCAATTTTTATGATGAAGATGGAAAGCTCGGTGCTTTTGTGGCATTTCCTACCAAAGAGGAGTTGAGAACTTCTGGACAGATGGCCTTTTTAGATTTTGGAGCGATTTCTCCAGATGACATACATAGCACACCCTTGGCTAATAATAGCATGGGGGGAGGTTCACAAGGAAAAACTTATGTAAAGGCTAACGTGGATACTAAGACTTATTGGATGTTAGATGCGCCCGCAACTGATATACATCATAATAGGGTCGGTCCAGACGTAAACATTTCAGTTGGCATTAGACCTTTTGCGTTAATAACTATTAATTCTCCTGTACATTGGAGCACTGACGACTCAGTTAGCGGCGGTGCGAATCGTCCCCGCGTAACAATTCCTTTGGGGGGATATGCCGACAGTAGACAGATTGGCAATTCCAATATAGCTGCGGCGGTTGCTGGAATATATGGATCGCATCTTGTCGGAGCCGATCTTCCTAAAAACAACGCTGGTCCTGCCAGTGGTGTAGGTCAAATGAAGATGGCCCCGGCTAGATATAAACCATGGATGTCTGCTATTCCACAGAGAAGCAACAGATTTACTTGGGGTCCGTGGGCTGCTGGAGTGAATTTTGGCAAGGCAAAATTTATAGATGACAGTAGTTATTCTCCAGAAAGTTTTGGCAGTGAGGCTTTGATGAATTTAGCAGCTAAAAGTAAAGTACTGACATTGCAAGATCCCAATGTTTTTGTTGAGAGTGGTAATGTTACACTTACAGGCTTACCAGACCCTCAATATAGCTTGGGGGCGCAGATGCTAGGTGTTGGTCCTACCATTTCAGATATTTCCGTGGATATCGGGTCGGGTGGAATTACCACATCTTACACTATGCAGACTCAGGCAAAATTCGGAGATACACAAAGCATCTTTGAAAATAGGATAACAAAACTACAAGAAGATGCGATGGAGAATTCTAAAAAGATGGCAGCATCTCTTAAGAAGACGAAATTAATTTCGTTTAGAGATCTGGCGGGTAAATTTAACGACCTCAATAAATAAATATCTAGGAATAAAAAATGCCTCAAGAACCACAAAATACAGATACTCAGAGGGAAAGGTCCGACGAGAATCATGTAATGCTGGGCGGAAAGCTGGTCAGAAAGACCTACATTTTGTCGGATGATCAAGGAAACCCTCTTCAGGGAATGGATAAAGATGGCGTAACTGGCAATTTGGACAGGGGGGACAAATCTCCAGTTATTGATACAGCTACCTTGGGTTCTTTTAAAGGAAATTTTCCTCAGTTTATAGAACAAGATCCTAACGATCCCACCAAAACAATTGTTAGCGATAAGCATTGGAATGATCAAGCTGGCATGAGTATGGACGGGCTGCTTATTCCGTATTCAGCCGAGTTCGTTACGACGGGTCCACAGGGATCTCTAACAAATGTTCCTATTCCTAGCGGTGACCTCCCGTCTTTTTGGAAGCCTGTTGGTATTGGTAATGAATCTCTTATAGATTGGTGGAACGTTGGCTCGGGTGTTATTACGTCTGCCACATTAAATCCTCTGGCCAGTGGTCATAATATAGAGTATGTTGTTCGAAACTCTGACATGACAGACCTGTCTGTCAGAAGCATAGAGGGGGGTTATGCTAAATCAGCTAGACCTCTGGGTAAGATAGCAGAAATTACCAGTCAGAACACGGACTACGCTAATCAAGCAGCTAGACCCATTGGGCTGCGTGGCCCTATGGTGGTTTCTGGGTGGGGGTATGATATTGATGGTCGTCCAGTTCCCAATGCAAAATATGATGCCGACAGAAGAGTCCCATATAGCTCTGGTGGTGGTGGAGATGTAGATAATGTCGGCCTACCGGTTGAATTACAGCATAGTAAAACACGGGCACATTTGAACTTTTTACCACACCATCTTCAAAGAACAGATAGATGGAAAAGTGGGCCAGTGGATCTTAGATGGGATAGAGAAAGAAAGGTCTGGGTTGGCGGCAGATTTAACGGTGTCTATCTCAGTAAAGCTGTAAAATGTATTTTACCAAAGGCGGGATTAGACGGAAAAAACTCTTTCAACTTTGGTATAAACGATAATGTAACTAATCCCGGCAGACTTTATAGAAATCCATGTCCTCAAACTAGTTGCACATATGAAACATATTTTAATACTAGTATATATTATCCCGATATAGAAATATATGACCCAGAAGACAAGGAGTGGTGTGGAAATTGTGAAGTGGTAAAAATAGGAACCGGAACCGCTGCAAAATATGCTGTTGAATGTTCACAATTTTCTACCACCTGTACTCCCTTTTACGACGCTGTTATTGTAAGATCTATGGATCACACGGTAAGAGGAAGAAACGTATATTCAGATTGTGGTGATAAATTTAGTAAAGTTTCCGGTGGAAGCCCGCAAAGCAGAAGAATGGGAGATCCATGTCATAGATTTGGTGGCAGCGCCTTAGCGCAGAATAGTTTGGGTCCAGAACCATTACATGCTATTATGCCCCCCATTGCTACAGGGGTTAATGCTAAGTATTCTGAAGCTGCTAAGGCAATTTTGTATCAAAAAATACTGATTGAAAATCCTTTAAATCAAGGTTTAATGCTAGGAGACTCTTTTCTTAGTTATGATACTGGTAGAAGAGTAGCTATATCTTATTCTAAATCAGATAGACTAAGTGGTTGTTCAGGTGGAGATCCAATAACAGTTCAGGAAATATTACCTGTGCATGTAATATTGCAAGCAGAGTTTTTCAGTGCCGAAGTGCTGACTCACGCCAATTGTTCACAGGGAGAGTTTAGTAATTGTACGAAAAAACTATTTTTCCAAGGTATGTCTACACTGGAAGACTGCGGGCCGGATGATGACTACCCGCAAACAGCAATAACAACGTAGGAACAGTAATGGCTATAGGCGACAATTTTGACACAACTCCTCCGGGGTATACAAACCGGACCACGAGCAGGAGGTCTGGCCACGGTAGAATTAGTCAGTATCCGGGTCATTATACCGACGACAATCAAGGACATCCCTGTAATATAGGATGTGGCTGTAAATCCGCTTGTAGATCTGGAACTGAGTCCGATCCCGCCGCTAGATGCACACTGCCCCCAGAGCTAACTATACACATTACTAAAGCTGGAAGTAGAACTTCGGCTAGACAAAATATCTCCTCAAACCAATCCACTGAGATAGTACACCTAGTTTATACTAAAGCTTTGGGCGGGGCTGGCGCTTGGAGAGGTAGAAAATGTTGTCAATTTGACGCAAATGGCAACGAGCTTTGCGATCCATGTGATGTTACTACCGACAAAGATGGAAATAAAACAGATTGTTCATATAGTGGTCAAGAAGGGACAACACGTAATCGTCCGATATTCCACCCGACGACCGGACAACTGATTGGCCATAGCACTGGTCCCCCCGGAGGCACTAGAAGAAATGATCTAAATATGCCTGACGGAGATCCGGCTGGTGGTAGATGTCTTCAAGATGGAGACACTCCAAATCAGTTTATGGCTTGTAGGTCTTATACAGATGCCAATTTCAACAATCTTTATGGACAAGTGAATTTTGAACAGTGTCATAACGGATTTTGTATTGATGGTGCTGGAAATGTTTTGGGTTATGATAAAAGAGCTTGTTGTGCTGGTGGATTTACTTGGAAATATCCCCGCTGCTTAGACAGTTCTGGAAATCCGGTTGGTGGTAGCTGTGCAGGAGATGCGTTAGATGGTTCGGATTGTAGTACTAAATCCGAGTGTGATTGTACGTTAGCAGAAGGCTGCGCGTGGGTGGAGGAATTTGATGAATGGGAATGTTCTGCGCAGTATAAATCTAGCGGATACACATGGTCTCATAGCTGGATTACTGACCCCTCATCCGCAGATGTAAACGAATGTTGTGGTGGTCAGATTATTTCTGACAAGGCTCCATCTCATCAACCTGCCGTATCTGGTGGTGGAGGTGAAGGATCTTTAGAGAAAGCAAAGGGGCAGCTTACCTGTATTACTCCTTATAAGGAATATATTCTTATACCCGGCGGCGCGCCTAACTTCCAAGATGGATGTAAAGCTGTAGACAATCCAACTCCAGAAGTTAGAAATGATCTTGGAAAAGCTGGCTCGGCAGGCGTATTTACTTTAATTATAAGAGAGTGTAACTATAACGATAATTGTCTTGATTCACCTAGCGCGCAAGATAATAGTTTGATAGGAAAAGAGACCGTTTTATATATACCAATTGATCAAATGATTAATTGTTCTGATTTTCGTCTTCCATTTGATCAAAGAACTGCCGAGTTAGGAAATCCAGCAGGGTTTTATCCAGAAGACGTAAACTGGTGTCATGATCCAGACGAAAATCGTGATGGTACTACGGACATTAACGGAGAAGGATGCTCTCGTTTTTTGTATCAGGAAAGCGGCATGATTCGAGATCGTACTGTATATGAGAATGGGGCGCATCAGCTATATCAATTAAACTTGCAGGCCCAGCCATTCAAAGCAACAGAAAGTAACCAGTTAACGGCTAAAAGTTTAGATCAAGCAAGAGCAGATCAAGCAGCCCACTATGGCTGTGTGTGCGGGGCTGGAGTAGATTGCCCAGACTGTTTAATGGACATAAATCACGGATTGGCATATTGGTTTGGAACTGATTTTATTGGTACTGAATCGGCTTGCTCACAAGCTCGAACTCAAATTAAAAATATTGTTGATGCAGCGGCGAGTTCGAGAGAAATATGGAGTTGTCATGATGATTGTGGTGATCCGTCTGGATACTTACATTATTGGTCTGGAGGATTGGAAGGTATAATTTATAACGGGAATTTGGTTGGAGACAGCGGTCTTTATACCGGAAGATTGGGCTATTGGGGCGCTACTGGATTATATCCTGCAAACACATATACTCCATATCAGCCTGAAAATAGTACTCCACCCATTAGCCACACTTTGGATAATTGTTATGGCTCTCATAGAGGGGGAAGATCTGGAGTTGTGGAGTTTGCCAGTAATACTTCTCCCATAGTGATTAAATCTACCAATCATGGTCTTGTGGACGATGATTTTATCAGCGTCAAGGGGGTTCTGGGCAATTTTAGCGCCAACACCTTGACGCTCGCAGAATGGAAGGCTATTTCTTGGCAGGATAAGCTGGGAGATGGTTGTGATGGGGAAGAGTGTCCTAAAATCTTTAATCCTCCGGGGCTTTGCGAAACAGCACCGTTTGACACTAGCGGACTAGCAAGCGGATCAATAAGTCTACCTTTATGGGTTGTGGAGATTGTAGATAAAGACCACTTCCTTTTAAAGGACTGCAATGGGGATTACAGCGATGGAACAGTAGATTTTGCACCTCAGTGCGAGACCACGTTCACCTGTGTAGACTTTCTTGCTAGTACAGTTGGAGTATGCCCTTGTAATACGCTTGACAATGTCCCAGATGTGATTTCATCAACCGCCGTTGATCTGTTAACAGATGAAGCTACATGTAAAACTTACGGTTATTGTCAGATTGTTTCGGGGTATCCAAGCGCAAACACTATGATGACCAAGGACGACTGCATAACCCTAGCTAAGAAATATTCTCTATACGACGGAGGCGGAACTGCGCTTAATCCCGCTTTCCCCGGATCTTGTATAGATGGATGTAATGCAAGTTCCGTTGCTGCATCAGATTATCAAGACTGTATAGCTAGAACCAATAGTGGTTGTCCACCCAATATATGGACAAATCCAAATTATCATTCTTGCGTGTCAGTTGTTGACAATGTTGCAAACTTTGATGCGTGTTGGTCAGGACACGATTGGAAGCCTGCCTCTACTGCCGATCCATATAAGGATAAGGTTGGTAACTGGCCCGCCTGTCCATTTACCGGAGAGTGGACCCTTTGCGACCAGCTTGACCATGACACATGTACAATTAGAGAAATGGCTGGATCAAGAGATGGAACAGATCAATATCGTTTAGGATATGATCATACCTCTAAGATTAGGGAAGATCTTGCTAATGGTTACTATGTACAAATAGATCAAACTGAGGTTTGTCCAGTTTGTTGTGATCATTACATGCCAAAATCTTTAACGGCTACTATTAGCAGTATGTCTTCTCAATCATTAAATGATAGGTATTGTCAGACTGATTGTAATGGAAATCTCCCGCCTGTAGTAGCAACAGGATATAAAGTTTTTCCCGGTGCTGATGAACCATATCATTGTGAGCCAGATCAGAATGGAAATTATGGTTTGGGTTGTGAAGATGGATATAAGGGAGGGACATACTGTTGTGATTGTGTGAGCACTCCTGAAGGAGCCATTGCAGGATGTTTTGATTGTGGTAAAACCTATAGGATAGATTCTGATTGGATACACCTTGACGGATTGCCCGGCGCTGATAAACAGTTTATAACCTGTTGTAGTTGTGATTGTGAGCCGGGAGATGTTAAAAAACCATCGTGTGAAAAGGATTTTCCCACGTTAGATGACTTCTTTGCTTGCAATGGCTGTTGTGGAGAACATGACGGAAATCAAACCGATTGTGAAAATAATGGATGTGCCTATAATGCCTTAGACGGAAGTTGTAACTTGAAAGATGGCTGTGGTGGAACATGTGGTAATTTGTCATGTGAAGCTGATGACGCTGGTGGTGGTGGAGAGTGTAGAGCTACATACGGATCTTGTTCTGATATTACAATAGAATTAGCTTGTAATGGTGCAAGTGGGTGTAACTGGAGTGAAACCGTTCCGGGGGGAGGATATTATACATGCACTGGAAACATAAATAATGACATTTGTAATACTTATGATGACCCCGACGACTGTAATGATGATGACTACTGCAACTTTGTAAATTTCACTTCTAACACTGGCACATGTAAATGTACCCCCTGTACTGGTTTTCCCGGTAGTAGAGATTTGAAGTGTGAAGATGCTTTTGTGTGCGGCGGTGGAGAAGGTGGAAATAAAGGTGGATGCACAGACACAAATTCTGCCTTTTGCTCGGGGGGAATGGGGTTAGATAATCCAGATGGACAGGGCTGTGGAGACCCCGGCATTCCGGGTGCTATAGCTGATTGCGTAATGCCCCTAAGAGAATATCATGACGGCTGCCCCGGTTTAGGCACAATTTCTTTTGATATGGAGTATAATGGGTCGTCGTGGGTTTCTGACTGGGTTGCAATGGATGATGTGGGTAAAAAACAATGTAAGCTCGCTAACTATCCTGATTTTTGTAATGATGTTTTTTGTATAAAAAATGGAAAGGTTGTTATTCCAGCCGGGGGGGCATCTTGTGAGAGCGTTGGTGGGGAACTTAAGCCGGGGTGTCCTAATAAGCCAATCGTGGGTGCTGACTGTGGCGCTTGTAGAGAAAAACAGTTTGATGGATATAATTGTGGGCCAGACGCTGATGACTGGCCTACAGGACAAGATAATCATTATATCAGAACTGAAATGTATTGTGGAGATCTTGAGGCTCCAGAGGGTCTTGTTAGCCATGCTGGCCCGCCTTATGGTGGATTGGTTTCTGATGAACAATATCAGGGCGGATCAATGCGTTTAAATGCGTGGATAACGACTTGTAAATATCCGTCTTGCGGACCCGGCAATACACTCTGTCCCGGTGAAGGGTGTTTTGGTGACTGTTCTACCGCGCAAGATGGCTCTGTTCAACTTGTTACAACTGCCCACATACCCGGTGTAAATTGTGGAGCAAGATCGCCATGTGTAGGGTGTTGTGCATTTATGCCGCCTTTCTGCACGGTTACGGCAACCACAGAAGAGTGTCCCACGCAGACAACGGGTTGTGGAATTCCTTGCGATGGGTCTTGTGAAGATGAATTGTTAACTTTGGTCGAATGCAAGGCTAGCGGGTTTGTTAAAGGTCCGAAAGCCCCGATGATATTTAATGTTCGGTTTGTTGATCATGGAGGAGAAGACCCAACAACTGGAAAAGTTCCGGGCAAGTTAATTGGAATGACTAACGCTCCTGCCTGTAATTGGCCAGTAGGCACAAGTGTTAGTTTGGGTGTTTCAGATAGATTAATAGCAGAAACCGGAGGAGGAAGTGACGCTACGCCAATGTATGGTACAACTACTGATATCCTAGCCCTTCCTCCAAATTACCCACAGGGCACAGTGCTGACTCAGGAGATTCCTATAAGCGAATATGACAATAACCTCATAGAAATGAACGTTGAAGATGTTAGAGCCTTCATGTCATATTCAGGAGCGTTAGATAGACATCTGTGGAGAAATACTAATACCGAACCGTTCCCGTATGGTAGATCCCCTTGGCCAGTCCTCCACCAAACCGAGGGAGGAGACCCACAGGCTCTGAATAACCTTGAAAGAATAGGCAAAAAGATGCTCAGTGGGAGTGCCGCATCTTATGACCCGCAGAATAAAATTGTCAATATTGAAAACGTTTATGACGGAAACGGAGTTTTCTCTCATATCCTAGTTACTACAGACAGAGATCATGATCTTATTACAGGCGAAAAGATTATATTAGATAGGGCTGAATGCTATGCGGCATCTTGCAGTTGCCCCGCTTATGATCCTGTTTCTGATGTTGGGGGATGCAGAAGAGTCGGGACGGGAACGGTGATAATTGACGAGGATACTGAAGAAGCTGCTACCTCAGTTAAAAATGTTGACCAAGTCGGGTGTCAGGCTATGGGTGGGACATGGACTCCGTCAACGAATAAACTAATATCGTGTCCGAAGGAGTGCGAGGTAAATGGGTGGTTTGATGAGGCTCCATGTGATCCGAATAAGGATAACAAACCGTGTGATTCTCCCAATTGTAGAAGACCCCCCGGAGAACAACAAAAGGTGTGTTACGGCTGTGCTGGCTCTGTTGATGAAACCGCCATTGTTGCTGGTGAAGAAGAAGACCCTATAACCGATGATCTCAACGGTTCCTATGTTGTCAAATTCATCTCCAGCAGATCATTTTCTATCCATTATGAGAAATATTTAGATTTTGATCAATACGGTTCGCAAGTTATTGGCTATGATCCTACAACCAATAACACTACCGGATTGGCTGCAAATACACTCAATGATTCCGATGCGTGGAATGATAATGTAAAAGGAACACCGTGGGGCCATGAAATTATGGTTGGTCCAGCGGTTGGTCCATTTGTAGATAAAGTAATTGATTGGTCTGGCACAGAGACTGCTGGAGGTGCTAGGTGGACACGTCACGCAGGAACTTTTAATGTCGTATTGCAAAATTTCGAGTATGTTGATAAACCGGGCACTGCATGCAGACAGGGTAATAGTCAGAACCCGGTAAATCTAGCATGGGATCTATTTTTTGAAAATGGATGTTGTAATAATAGACAACCTCCAAGAAACTTCGGATGTGAAGATAAGTGTTATCAGGGTGGAGGGCCAATGATAATCGATTGGGTGGATAAAGATCAAGATAGAGGAAAAGCTGCTATTCATATAGCTGTAACAGAATAAAGAGAGGAATTAATATGTCTTGTAAAGGATGTGGTGGAAATCAGCCAACTATAATACCAAGAGGGCTTCCTCAAGGTCCAACTGGCGAAACTACTCAGTGTCAATGCAATTTTCCAGATGGTCAGAATACAATCTTTTGTGACAGGCATAAGTGTACAAAAACTAAACCCTTGTATCATTTATGTAAATATAGAGAAGACTATTATCAATTGTGGGAGAGCGGACACGGACCAATGCAAACGGTATCTAAATACCAAGTTGAAGAAGAGCGTCCAACTCCAAAACCAGAAAAACCAAAGAAAACCACTGGGTTTTTTAAAGATGAAAATGAAGATTCAAAAGTTCAAGGTCTTGGAGATACTATTGCCAAAATTACCGAAGCTACTGGCATTAAGACAGTCGTAGATGCGGTTAGCGAAGCTACAGGAAGAGACTGTGGTTGCAGACAAAGGCAAAATAAATTGAACGAGATGTTTCCCTATAAACAAAAGAAAACAAAAGGGTTTTTTCAGTAATGGTGTATAATACATTAGATTATCTCTAAGGAGACACAAATATGGCAACAATTAGCTTTTATGCGGGCAGTACCGCAATTAATAACATATCAGGCTCTGGGCTAGGTTTCTTCGGTGGCTCCTTTGGTCAGTCTGTAGAGATTAATAAGTTTCAGGATACTACCTTTATTACTAACGGCGCTGGCACAACCCAAGCCGGTGCTGCCAACAACATTAAGTATTCTAGTGATATACTGGCCTTTGCCCCCGGCGTTGTTCCAGCAACTGGTCTTAAGTACATTCCTAACGAGAAAGCTACTTGCAACGTAAGATTCACAAACGCATCTGCTGTAAAAACGCAAAACGTTAGACTGAGAATCTTCGACAGGGCGAATAAAGACCATCCCGCTAGCGGAGTGATCACTAGGGCTGCTGAATTACTTCATCCTTCAACTTCATATAGCGTGGAAGGATCTGGAGATGCTACCTTTTGGGGAACTTCTACTCACACGGGGTCAGATGCTCAAGGAACATTCCAAGCCGGTTCCAATCCAAGTGTAAGACTTCCGGCGGGTGTTTACACGGTTGGCGGTAGTGGTATTATTGTACCTCTAGCCCAGTCTCCGGGGCCAAGTGGATATTATGCTGGAAACGGCTCAGCAAATACTGCATCATACACCCAGCATGATTGGTATGTAGCTATTACAGCCTCTCCTGATAGCATCGGGAGCAAGACTCTATACGGTCTTTATGTAGAGCTTGAATATCTATAAACGCAAAAATTTAATTGCAGTTGCCTTGGGTGGCAATAAAAAACCCCGGCCTTTTACAGCCGGGGTTTTTCATTCCATCAGCTACCTATATTTACTCTTCCTGTTGGGTTTCCTTATTCCATTTCACCCAGCCACGATCAGGTAGCCAATTGCCTTCCTTGTCCTTGCGTCTCGGGAAGAGCTTTCCTCCCGACTTCATAGTGCCGAAGGCGAGCTTTGCGCCGCAATCCAAGCACCGAAGTTCGTAGTAGAGATTGTCGTCGATATTCCTAACTTGGAATCTCAGATTCTCACTACTACATTTTGCACACTCCGACTCATCAAAAATTTCCTGAAAAGTCGCCAGTTGCATAAATAGATCGGTTTGAGTTTCACTGTCAATCTCTACTGTCAGTCTACCGCTTCTGTTAGTGTATTGAACTTTCATTAGTTTCTCCAATCTGATTGATAACCTAAAATATTTTCTGGAATGGTATCTGTGTTATTTTGATATCCATTCAAAACCCCAATCATTTTTGTAGCACTCTCTCTTGTTACATCATTAATACTCCTGTAGACCTTTTCGCCAATACTTATAAAACCCATAACATTTAAATCTAACTGTTTGCATTTGTTGTCAAGAAAATTGATCTGTTGCGAACTGATTCTGTCATCAGAATTATAGCTGCCATCGGTTGTCTTCTCAACACTTCTTTGCACAATTTCCACAATATTCTTCTTTGCCAACTCTTCCGCCGCCAGAACTCGCAACTTCAGAGCCTTCCTGAGCGCTCTGCCTTCCGCTCTGGTACACGCAGTAGCAACAGGATGCGCGCAGAATAAATCGTCCGTATTTCCATGCCATACGTCAGCAGCTTCACTAAAGGTTTTATATACGCCACTGTTCATCCAGTTGAACACCACCTTATATACAACCGTCGCTCTACCCGGACCATCAGAATCCGTAGGAGAATCCACCTGTGTAGGCCCAGTTTCTACGATGTCTCCAAGAAGAAATTCAGCCACTCTACGCAAACCGGCACAAACCGGATTACCATCGATAAGTTCATTTTTCTCAAAGTGTGACATTACATAATTGTGCCACTCAGGAGAAAAAATAGAGGGGGTGTCATCCTCTTGAACTACATCAGGACCGTCACCTCCAAGAACACCGTCTTCAAACATGTCATCTTCATGAAGACCAGTTTCTTTCAATACATTTTCTACCGATAACATTTCATCCTCCAAAATTTTTATCAAGTCTTGTTTTACTGCATTAGGGGGGATAGATAATCCCATATCCTGTAGAAGTTTTTTCAATTCTTTGACGGTGCTGTCTTTAAAACTCATGATTCTATTTCTATTAACCTCTTTGTCGGTGGAGGAAATTCTTCTTCGATTTTCTTTAATTCAACAATAATAGAATTCAACACATCCCTCATGTTCTTAGCGGATAAATTCTTGATCAAGTTTTTGACTCGTATGATAGCAAAACCTCTGTTGATCAATAATCCAGCTTTTTGCGCATCCGCTCGAATATGTCTTTGCAAATTTGTTTCTCCCCAGATTGGAAGAAAGTGCGCTGGACCGTCTATTTCGATTGCCGTTCTTAACACAGGAAGGAAAAGATCCACCTCAAGCTTGTCATTCGCTAGCAGACCTCTCTTGTGAAATATAGTTTCGTAGCCAGCTTTTGTCAATCCCTCGTAGACAAATTTTTCAATTTTGGACCCCTCTTTACTGGCTTTTCGCACGGCTTCTGCCGCAGCCCGCCTCAAGTTATCCTTTTCCTGCTCACTCATTTGCTCCCATTGATATTTAGAGAGTTCGGAACGCCTGTCTCTTTCTTCATCGTCCATATTGTCCCAGAAGGTTGACATACCATTACTGATTGCCACCTTTTCGGACTCCGTTCTCTGCTTTCCTTTAGTTGGATGTTCATGCCTACCAGTGCTAATCGCAACGGTTTGTGCCTGACTCTTAGTTCTTAAATCCACTCCGAGAGACTTTAAGGCTCTTCTGATTTTGTTAGGATATGTGCTAAGCTCTTGAGCAATTTCATATGTGCTCTTCTGCTTAGTAATATACTGTTCGATTAGAAATTCTTTATGCTTCTGTGCAAATCTGCTGCTCATCGGTAATCCTCACTATTTTCTTAAGGTTGAAATTGTTAACTATATGGTCTACTGTTCTATTGGAGTAATTTTCGATAGCCAAAGCGTGTTCTTTGCTTCTTGCTATTAATTTTACATCTTTGTTGTTATAGGCTTGTATTAAGTAACTAAAATCTTTTCCATGTCTACGTGTCCATTCTAAATCCCACACATAAAAGTATTTAGCTTTAGCAAATGTGTTTATCATTGAAAGGGTTGTTGATACCGACGTAGATATTAAAATTCCATCAAATCCCCAAATCTCGTTTATATTCATTGTGCCTACTTCAGGCTGAAGTATGGAGGTTGAGGAATTTTCAAAAAAGATCACAAAATCGCAATCGTCCGAACCTAGATACTCGTTTATATTTTTGATAACATAATACGACAATTGACTGGCGCTTAAGTCATCAATAATAATTCCAATTTTATTTTCGTGCATCTGCTTCCTCTTTGTTTTCTATGTACCAATCGACGGTTTTTTGAATACCGTCTTTGACGGAGAGCGGGTCTATTTGTATAATCTGCTTCATTTTTTCAACACTTAGAAGCTTTTTCATTTGCCCGTCTGGCTTTTCTGTATTCCACACAACTTCGCCATCATATTGAACCGCTTCAGAAATATATTCTACCAGTTCTTTTATTGTAATGTCGTGTCCTGTTCCTATATTTAGTAGGTCGCTTTGGTTTTCGTATTTTTGCAAAGCCTGAACTATGGCATCGGCGGCGTCGTCCACGTACATAAATTCCCTTTTTGGACTACCCGTCCCCCAACATTCTACCTCCTGCTCTCCCTCCTGCTTGGCCTCTACAAATTTCCTGATCAAAGCACCAACAACTTTAGTTCTAAACAAATTAAAAGTGTCGTGTGGTCCATATAAATTAGTGACACACACAGGTACAGAATTGAAGTTGTATTGATCTATGTACGCTTCAGATGCTGCCTGTAAAATTCTTTTAGCCACTCCGTGTGCTCGTATAGTCTTATTCGGTTGACCGCTCCAAAAATCTTCTTCATGCAATACTTCCATCCCTGTGTCTGGATACGCACAGGATGTCATTATAGTCAAAAGCTTCTTTACGTTAGCATACTCACAAGCGTGATGAATATTTAGACCCATGATTGTGTTCGTATAGAGTATGTCCGCTGGATACGCCCTGTTAAACTCTATTCCACCATTGTAACCGGCGCAATGTATGCAGTAATCTGGACGTACCTCCATAAGGTATTCCATTAGGGAATACAGGTCCAATAGATTAACATGTTCAGATCCTATGGCTACAGGGATAGCTCCCGCTGTTCTCAGGGACTTCCGAAGAGCGCGTCCCAAAAATCCAGTTCCTCCGGTAACCAGTACCTTTTTTTGATCCAGATTAATCATGAATACTGATGCCTTATTTGTAGTAAAGGAGTGACTTTAATTAATTGTTCTATACCTTGCTCCATGCTTACACTACATTGAAAACCTTCATCGTTGATTTTACTGTAATCTACTTCATAATCTCTTTGATCAGAGTCTTCTCCTATCTCTGCGTAGTGTACGATAGCTCCTGTTTTTTCTCCAATATATTCTGCCAATTCCGCCTTTGTCCAATTTAAATTGTTGTCTCCAACATTGTATACGTTATGTTTCATATTTTCATAGTTTTCAATGCCATGAATAAAAGCTCTTGACATATCCTTCACATGAATAAAAGTTCTCCTAAAATGGGCCTGAAAAATATTCAGACACTTTTGCGTCATTGCTTGATACACAAAGTCGTTAACTAAAAGATTAACCCTCATACATGGGCTAACCCCAAATCCCGTAGCAAATCTATAGGAAATTGTGTTGGGTGCAGATCTTATTTCCATTTCCGCAGCCTTCTTTGTTTCTCCATACAAAGATACGGCTCTTAACGGAGATTCTTCTGTACAGACCCCATCCACTTTGCCATATACGCTTCCAGTAGAAGCAAAAACTAATGGAGTAGACTCATCTCTATGCTCTAATAAATTCAAAGCCCCATCGATATTCACAGATGTGGCCAAAGAGGGCTGTTTTGCACAAGCGGGAAATCCAACAAGAGAGGCCAAGTGAATAACCCCATCCACTCCATCTAATGCCTTAACGACATTACCCACACTTATCACGTCTCCGTACATGAATTCAAAGTTAGGATTTTCTACTAACCCTATCAAAGCATCGCACTGTCCCTTATGAAAGTTGTCTAGACAACGAACTTTGTAGCCAGAATTCAAAAGATCTCTACAGAGCACATTTCCAACATATCCGCCGCCACCGGTAACTAGTATCTTCATAATTCGTTCCTCAAAGATTTTCTAATATTCCCAAAAGTCTCTGGGCTTCATTTTTAGTAGTTAGTCTGGTTTTCGTGTATTCGTGTAACTGATCGCGTATACCTAAATAGGTTTTTTCATCAAATCTATCAAAGTCAATACGACCTCTTTCTTCTCCGGGTAGTATCATTTTAGATGTTCCTATAAACGGATTCATATGAGGAGCATACGGAATTTTAGTGCCGGGATAAACACCCTCTATATTCTTAGCTTGTATGCACAGTTCCTTTGGAAATCGTTCTAAAGTTGTTCTGGGGCATAATTCTATGTCTGTAAAGAAGGGAACGCATCCACAGGCTAGTATTTCATAATGACGCATACAATCCCAACCCTCGTCTAAAGCATCTTCTCTCGCTTTTTTGCAGGTGAATGCAAAATAGCTTTTTTGGTAATCTGCGTAGTATTCTTTTTCGTTTTCATAAATGTATGATTTCTCATGGGGGTCGTCACAGTCAGCAAAGGCTGGTATAAGGGGTGCAAAATCAAACGACTTGTCCATTGGTTCACAAATTTTTTCTTTGGGAATGGAAAATGAGATTGAAAATGCGTGTGGGATTAATTCTTCGGACAGTTCTCTTTTAAAGTAGGTCACTTTTTTAGATATACTTGTATTTATATGTTTTCTCTCTCGTCCGTCAAGAATTGCAATTTTATTTTTAGGATAAATTTCCAGTAGATCGTCTAGCATCTCGTGGATATGTTCGGCGTTATTGTCTATTGCGTCGGATTGACTATGGTGAAGTGGGCATATGATATAGTCGTAGTATTTATTTTTTACCTTGCTGAAAAGATCGCTTCTGTCAATGTCTAAATCAGGCAATAGTCCATATGTGGTAAATCCTTTGCCAGACAAATCTTTAAACATCTCAGGCTTTTCTTCAAAGTCTCTCTTATACAAATGCCACAATCTGGGTGCGTCAACAACACCTTCTCCCAAAAATGATCTTAGGCCATGAAAAATGGTATCGCAAAGATAATCCCCAACCTCAGACGGGTGTAAGTCAGACGTATTCATAATTGGTAGATATAATATCTTCATTAAATCATCTCGCTTATAGTTTAAGCCTCTTTATAGTCGTTTGTTCACAATAACTAAAAATACCCTTGTCGTGTATTATCTTGGGGGCTACACAATAAGATTGTATCTTGTCATTAAATCGTTTATTGAGTTGGGCATCAACAGGTTCAATAGGTTCTAATTCGTTTGCTATCAATTCCAAAATCCTCTCCCTTAAGATTACGCCGTGAAATCCACTTGTATGTATTCCCGCCTTTCCCACGCCAGCTTGTTTCTTCTCCCTCCATATCTTCTCCAGAGACTCATTAGCATGATCCCCCTCAGTTCCCATCCACCATCCCAAAAATAACATATCGTAATCCAAGGCTGCAATATAATCTTCAAGTTGTAACACCACTTCATCAAACCTATCGGTAAAATACGCATCGTCTTCAAGAAACAGAACGTTCTTATATCCATCATTTAATGCCTTTTTAGCCATTTTCTTATGGGATAAAAAGGCGTTGTAGTGGTGAGTTTTTTTGGATATCATCATTTCAAGAGTATCGCCGCTATTACCGCCATATATCCAGCCAACACCTCTTCGTAAAGATATATCTACATGATCATATTTCTCTTCAGGAAATAACTCTCCCCCTCCCACCAAGAAACGACAAAATTCGATACCTTTAGATTCACACTGCTCCTGTAAATTTAGCCAGTGTTCTTCTCTTTTGTCTAAGCAGAGACAATATGCCTTATTTATTCCGAATATCATTTTAACTAGCTCTCTAACATTTTCATTAAATCATCTCGCTTACAGCCTTTTTAATTGCATCGATAGATTTAGGATACTTCATTTCAAACCCAGTCTCCTTAAGCTTACTGTTATCAACCGATACAAGTTTATTGTCACCCTTCCAGTTGGCCTTTTCCCCTAACCACTCAATAGGCTTATGAATATTACACACGTCCATTACGGCGTGTGCTATCTCTTCTACACTAGCTGTGTCATCAGAGACAACATTATAGACTCCAGACATGTCTGAAGTTGCGGCAAACACAAAAGCATTGACAACGTCTGAAATATGACAAAACGGCTTGACCGATCCGGGTTGATCACCCAGTACTTGTAGCGATTTTTCGTCCTCGTTTAACTTTCTTATAAAGTCCTTAAGCACGCCATGAGTAACTCCGTCCCCAACGGTAGCGCATAAACGTAAAGAGACCCCGTTTACCCTGTCCATATTATGATAAATATTCAGTAGACTTTCACAGGCTACCTTGCTAGCTCCATATACAGATGTTGGAACTGTTTTGTCGTCTTCATAGTATTTTCCAGTTTCAAAAAATTCCTCAAACCAGTCTCCGTAAACCACCACGGAAGAAGCTAGAACAATTCTACACCCCTCTGGAGCGTAATGTATAACCTTTTGGGTTCCAACAATATTATCCATCACTACTTTGTGCGGGTTAATTTCATCCAGTTTGCTGGTTGGGTATCCAGCAAGGTGAAAAATAACATCGGGTTTGTGTTCGGAGCATACTTTGTCAAAGATGTAATAATCTGGCGATTCAATGTTTGACTCACCCAGATCACAAGCGTAATATTTGATGGGTTCTCCGAGATAGTCTTTAAAATTAATAGCTGGCCGTCTTCCCATACAAATCAAATCGAACTTGTCTCGTTCGTATGTTAGCCTTTCGGTTAATTTTCTTCCTATAAAACCGCTGGCTCCAGTGAGTAATACTTTCATTTTATCATGCCTTTATATAGTGTTAAGCAGTTGTCTTTTTCATTTTTCATTCCAAGTTCTTCAAATATTTTTGCAACTCTGTGAAAGTATGTATGTCTATCTAGGACGCAATTATAACCCTTGGTAATATGTTTCTCTCTTTTTTCTGGATGCTTGATGTAGTGCTCTATCTTATTTTTAAAATCCATTGGGCTTTTTGCAAAAACAATTTCATCATTTGGAAAAATTTCTTCTGCCATAGACTTAACGTAGTCTGAAATACAAAATCCCTGACTCATTAATATTTTAAAAGGTCTTTCAATAACATCGTATCCAAAATCTTGCGAATGTGGTTCGCTTATATTTGGACAAATTTTAGCGGATTTAAAAACGTGTTTCACCTCATCGTTGTTGATGCTCCCTAAGTATTGTACTACTGGCCAGTCAGAATTGCCAAATATTTTTATATTATATTTGCCAACAGGTTTACACAATGGAATCAAATACTTGTCAATGGATTTTGCTTTGTACTCCCAGTACCCTCCAACAAAAGATAGGTCACTCTTGTATTCCGGCTTTTCCTCGCCGTTAGCATAGTCGAATACATCCGCCGCATGAATCAGGGAGACCGGTTTAACTCCTATATCTTTCCATTTATTGTGAGTAACTTTCATCCACTTGGCTGTGTAGTGATTGTGAACAAAATCAGGCTTGCCAGTCTCCTCCTTTAGTTTTTCAACCCATTTTATTTCATCTTCTCGGGCAGACAAAACTGGATACTTATCTTTATCTATGTCTTTCTGCATATCTCCCCAATCGGACGCCCGCATCACTACCTTTAGATGAGGTCTCTCTTTTATGCACGTAAATAGCGCCCTGTCTAGGTTATAGGTTTGTCCTAGAAAGATATCTGGCTCCATTTCATCAAAAGCGTCAAACGCAGGAACTTCATGCACGTCCCATACCCCCACGTCATGACCCATTGCGTTAAAAACCCTAGCCCACCCCATTCTGATGTAGTAATGTGCGTGAGGTCCATCACTAGATATCATTATTTTCATGTTTTTATATCCCTCAAGGAGTCCACTTCTTGTATCTTCATTCCCTTCGGCTCTACTGTCTCAATTTCAAAACCTTCGTCTATAATGATATTAAACAATTCAAAGGGATACATTTTGTTTCTTTTTCTATCAGAGCATAGGGCTTTAAACAGTGATAAAACCTCACCCTCCAGATAGATAATCTGACCCCACTTAATGTCTAAGCCATAAGCGAAATTAGTAACCAAGTTATCAACCACGGTGACCCCCACCTCTTCATTCTTAAAACTGTTTTTAGAGTCTACCACCACGCACGAATTACCATCGGTCAGGTTGGTGATTGATTTTGTATTAAAAATAAGATCGCCGTAGATTATTAATACTCTTGTATTAGTTATACTGTTTAATGCGAGCCTTAAACTTTCTACAACATTAGTTTCAGAATAGAATTGATTTTCTATAATTCTAACGCCCTTGGGAATGGTTTTAATTACCCTGTCTGCCTCAAAACCAACCACCGTGGTGATCTCGGAATTTGGATAGACTTTTTTAACATTTTTAATTATGTTTTCAATTATTGTCTGAGTTGTAGAAATTGGAAGTAGGCATTTAGGACCGTAGGATTTCATCCTATGTCCGGTTCCAGCCGCAGGAATAATAACAGATAAATCATTATTCTCGATTGTTGTGGATGGTCGTTTTTTGACCGCTGTTGTATATCTGTTATATTTTTTCATTGGCTCTAGCAGTTAGCTTGTGTCTAATTTTTGCCCAATTTTCCTCCCAGACATCCCTATTCACCACGAAGCTAGAGTTATCTCCCGTTACTCGAACAAGAGTTAAGGACTCTGGAATATGGACTATCATGTATTTTTCACTTATTCTAGTCCACAAGTCGTAATCTTCGCAAACCCTCATAGTCTTGTCATAGTATCCGGTGTTTTCTTTTACGTCTATCAAGGCTTGCTTATTAATTATCGATCCGCTATGAACAATACACTCTTCTAGCAGCCTTCTTCTGCTAAAAGGCTCCTTAAATTCTCTGATCATCTTTCCTGTGTTTATTGTGTATGTGTCGTAATCACCATAAACAACTCCAATACGATCCATATCTTCCATCATTATATTGACACATTTTGAAATTTTATTCGGCTTCATTTCATCATCTGAATCTAAGACCGCATATATGTCCGTAGACTCCAATGTGTATTTTATTCCTTCATTTCTAGCATCGCTAGGTCCACCGTTTGGTTTTTTAACAGCGACCAAGCCTCTTTTTTTGACCTTGCCTCTATGATTGATGGTGTCGGTTAATACTTCAATGTTTTCGTATGCTTTTCTAGAAACAGTTTGCCCAAAGATACTTTCAATTTTATCCCACGATCCATCTGTGGAGCCATCGTCTATGACACATACGCACAAAGGCCCATCGTAATCTTGCTTGATGGCGCTATTGTAAGCTTTTATGATATAATCCTGATCGTTATAATTAGCGATCAGTATTGTTACTCTTGGTAAAGACATCTGATAATTCATCCCATGTATACACTAGGCTGGCTTTTGACCCGTCTTCGTTTTGAATATTTTTAATTTTTAATTCTAGAGTGTCTTCTAAATTTCCGTGAAGGTGCTTATGTAAAACGCTGTGAACAGTCATCATACTTACTTCATCTTTGCTTTTCACCATGCCGATATTTAGTAATTGCATGTTGATGGCATGACTTAAAATTTCGTCCATATTATGGATAATTGTGTCCCCAGCTTTGAGCACGCAATAAAATCCATTTTTTACATTCAAAAATCCAACATCTATGCGATCAAAACTAGTGGATGTTTCTGTTGTTACCTTCATGATTTTATAATCTGTACCTTCAGAAAAAATATCCTGCGCCTCTTGAAGCAAGTCTAAGGGTGACAACTGAGCGTTTAGTAGATTATTGACTACAATGAAATAGCCCGGAGGGTATTTTAATCCGTCATGAATACTTTTTACCGTTTTGGATATGTCTGCAAAGATTTCATCCTTATCTTTAGGTTCTTCAATTAGAATCATGAACCCAATTTTGGGAATGGTCTCTTCTTCGTATACTTTGACTAAGTCCTTTCCAGCGTGAAGCTCCGACCATGATCCCAGTCTATATCCAGTACACACTCCATCAATAACATAAAATTCTTTGTCATGGTCTTCTGCTTCTATAACTTCAATATCATTTTTTGTAAAGTGTTCTATGCGATTTAAATCGCATGATACTTGTGTTTTTCCAATGTAATGAGCAAAGGCACATTTTTTGCAACTTGTCGAAAGCGTATTTACTTGATTAAATGCGTCGTAGGTCATGGTCTTTCGCCTTCTATTACTAGATTGAATCCATCAGTTCTCTTTTTTAAGATTTTTACACCACAAGATTCCAATTTTTTTTGTAAGTCTTCAATGGTGGTATGACTCATTAACACATCCCAAGGCCCAGAAAACATGCCATGAGTAAGCAGGTTAAATTCTACAATGTTAATTTCCTTATAGTAAAACATTTTACTGACTTGATGAGCGTCTATACCACCGATTACGATTTTTCCACCATGTCTTAATTTTTTCACCCAGTGTAACAAAGTCTGATCGGCCTCATTAGCCTCCAGATAACCAAGAACGTTTTCAGCTATCAATTCGGTGCATTCGGAATCCAGAACTAATTCATCTAGATTTCGTATATCGGCCTTAACGCTACCCTCGACATTCCCGCCCGTGATGGGGTCTATATTGAGATAGCCCGGCTTAACCAGTTCCTTACCCACGCTGATATGTACTTTCATGTCATCCTCTAAAACAAATTTGAGAAGCTGTATTAAATATATTATCCCAGTTTCTTATAAATTGATTCTGTGAGAAACGCCCCTCAATAGTTTTCCTAGCTTCGGCTCCCAATTTTTGGGATAATTCTTCATCGTTTAACAAATCTATTAAATATTGTTCCAACTCTTTTTCATCATTGCTGATGAACCCGTTGATTCCATTTTCTATTATTTCAGGTATCATACATGTGGAAGTAGAGACCACTGCACACCCACATGCCATAGCTTCAAGCAACGCTGTAGGTACAGGAGATATGGTAGACGTGTTTAAAAAGATTCTGCTCGTTTGGTAATTTTTGACAAGCTCCTCTGTATTTTTTGCTGGTTCAGATAGGCCCGGAGTATCGCCCACAACAAATGTTGGTAATTTGTTAGCAACCCTCTGCCATATGTTAAAACCGCAGCACCAATCTCTGTTAATCCAATCGTTTACAACTGACAAGATATGATCTTCTCTTTCAACCTCTGCATCTGGTTTAAACAATTCACAATCTACACCATGATGGATTACTGCTGTGTCGCCATTATTTTGCCACTTCCATTTGTCGATACTAAACTCAGAGATGAAAACATTTATGTCTCCGCGCATATTCTGTAGTGATTGTAGAATTTCGGCTGACCAGTTGGGAACTGGCAGCGTATGTTCAAGACTAACAAGTGGTAGGTGTAAATTTTTTGAAAATTGGTTTGCTATTTGATACTGCCCAAACTTATTTTGAGACAATACTAGATCTAAATCAAGATGCAAAGGTATCTGATCTTCTTTTAGGTCTTTATTGAGTAGTTGATAGTTTTCGGGAATTTTGGCATAAGATTCGTTCCAGTCTTTTATACCATCTGCTCTATAAGAGTAGAAATTGTGCCCCGTTCTGCATAAAAGACTTTCGTATCTTTCGTGTGTAGGAAAGGTTAAAATGTTGAGCGGTTCAGATATACGTCTGACAGAGGCTCTCATTATTGATGATACTGGACTAGTTGGCATTTAACGTCTCTTTTATCAGGGTTCCTATTTCCTCATGAGAGTGGTTATACGCAGACTTCAACCCCTGACTCTTCATCTCTTTATACGGTTCTTTGTTTTCATCACGAGACATGTTATATATTCTTCTCATCTCTTTCATAAGCTTCAATATATCTATCGACACCCATCTTTCATAACCAGTATATAATTCTACAAATGTGTCAATCATTCCACTTACCGGCTCTACCCTACCATCGACTAAAACGCCGCCACCATTATTTAAAAAGTCTGCCATTCCCCCGACGTTTGTACAAATGGGAGTTTTTCCAAATCCCATAGCATCAAAAGCTGGAATACACCACGCCTCTCCGTAACTAGGCATTACAAAACAGTCGCATCCAGAATGAAGACGATACAGATCTTCTTGACTAAGAAAGTCGGTAATTATTAGATCTTCTTTGTAGTCGTCAAGTGATGGATATAGCTTTAAATCAGACTTTACCTGATCACAAAGTGATTTAACTTCTCCAGCACATTCATCTGGAGAAAGACCATACTTGTTTGTTTTTATAACCATCGATACTGGTTCGACAGCATGAAACTCTAGATGAAACGCTTTGATCAAAGCCTCTAGATTTTTCCTTTTGTTTAGCTCTCCGATAAAATAAAAAATGAATGAGTCCTGTGAGTTTGGTAATTCAAACTTCTTGTAGCCGCGTTCAAATTTAGAAAAGTCTGTGGCGTGTGGGATAATTTTGATTGGTACATTAACTCCGCAGTTCTGCGAAGAAGAAGCCATCTCGTTATTAATAACCCAAGCCTCGTCCATAAGGTTTATCTTTTCCACCCAAGGCGGTTTTACGAACAAGTCTGTTTCCGTAGCGTATAGAGCAATATTTTTTTCAAATCTTCCGTTGTAATCCATCATATGGGGCAAAACATGTTGGATGCATACATCACTACCCCTACTGTCCCTATTCTCTAGTTCAATTAAACGTGCAGGGATTTCTGGATTTCTGGCATTCAATTTAACCGGTCTTGGAACAACGTTTATTCCAACCGAGTCCATAGCAAGGATATAATCCGTAGCGGCATTACCCCATCCGGTTCCATCTCTATAACATCCTATATATAATACTTTCATCTGCCAACCCTGTTGTATCTTTGTGTTTCCCATTTGTTTCTATGATTACAGAGTTGTGCAGCCATATTGTAAGCCTTCTCTTTGTCAAAAGATTCATATTGAGGCTTAACAAATTGATAAGAATCTTCATTTACATAAGTGTCTCCGGTTCCCTGTATGAACATCCCGTAATTTAAGTCTCGTATCATTCTAGCTTCCATATAACTGTTTAGTTTCTCTGGGTCGCCTAGAACATTGATAATTAACCACTGTACGTATTCTCGGGGGCTTAGGTTTTCGGGAACCTGTGTTGAGGGCTGGTGGATTACAGGTGGAGACAGCCATGTTTCCTCTGACGGGGGGACAATCACACTATCAAAATAATCTTCCCACTTTTTAGCGGTGGCGTCCCATTGGTAATGTTTGTCAAAATTTGATTTGGTTTTATCTGATAATTTCTTTCTATCTTGTTCTGATAGATTAAAAAACTCGTTCATTTTAACGGCGGTATAATCATTGTCTGGTACAGCCCTATTGCACCCAGTTTCCAATTCTTGGTACACAGCCTTCACTTTTAGAGGAACCCCCTCCAGTTTACGCACCACGCTGGACATGGCGGAATAATCAATACTCATAACCGGAATAGCGCAAGCCGCAGCTTCTACTTGAGGTAAACCAAATCCCTCGCTGTTTGCGTATTGGATATACAAGTCGAATGTATTTGTTATCTTGGAAAGGTCTTCGTAAGATACCCCTTTTTGCACGTTGGACAATCCTGCGGCATATGAATTACAACGAACGCATTTGGCTCTAGCGTCCGAAAAGAACATCGGAAAAACATGTTCGCAGTGCTGACAAACATAAGTAAATATAACTTTGCTACTGAGTCCATACCTATTTATTAACTTTGGTATATCCCATCCCAAGTCTGGGTAACTGGTGTGGCAGTAAAGGTAAACGTCGGATCTACCAGAAACGTTTAAGAATTTTCTAAATGCCTCAAATAGATCTGGAAATAGTTTCCGTCTCTGGTTTCTCATTATTGTTCCCACAATTTGCATAGATGGATCAAAACCCATGCTTATCTTGTGGTTAATTTTATTTTCCACCGGGGTATATGCGGCGTTGGCGGAAGGAGGGGCAGAACCCAGACATTTGATTACATTATTGCTTTCTCGTTTAAGTAGGTCTCGGCCCCAATCTGAATAGGCAAAAACTGCATCGGCATTAGAGAAGGTAGATAGCCACTGTTCGTTTTGTGGTTCAGCGTCTACTGTTGGCATAATTGCCCAATTGAAAAGTCTTCTAAATGGAGATCTTTCTTGGTAATCTATCATCCAAAAATCTCTGATATCAAAAACGATATCAGGAAGAAAATCTAGAAGGACATTTTCAAACTGCCATTCACCAAACTGATTTGTTGGAACAGAGTTGTATGTATCAACTTCCTGTTTGTTTGTTAAGTCTGGGAGATTACCATAAAAACCCCAAGGGATTTCTTTAACTCTTGGGTCCGTATCGTCTCCATAACTAGCAAATTCAGCCAGATCATACTTTCCAGTATTAAAAAGCCTTCTCATTACTTCTCTGCCGTAAGTTGCATATCCAGTATTAAGATATGTAGCTTCGCAACAAAGAAGAATCCTTTTTTTTCTATTCATTGGCATTTCGTAATGTTTGAATTATGCTTTGTAATTTTAAATCGACAACCCGTTTAGAACAGTGTAATTCTTCTGCGATTTCTTTGTTGGTGTGGTTTTGAAGTTTCAGTTGGAGAATAAATTTCTCGTTTGCTGTGAGATAGTCTGGGATAAATTCCATGATTTTATCTTTGTCAAAAAACTTTTGATCTCCAGCCGCAGAATCTAACAGATTGGTATCGTATATAATCTTTGGCTTTTTTCTTTTGGGGTCTTTTCTTTTGTAGTTTAGGAATGCATTTTTTATGCACAGAGTCGCAAAAGTGGAGAACTTAGATTTTGTTTCATCATATTTTCTTATGGCTTTCAATAGGGCTATTAGTCCAACCTGAATGAAATCTTCAAGGTTAGATTTATTGTCGTCACCTAAAAAAGAAAGAGCCTGAGAAACGACTAGTCCATAATGTTCATGAACCAGTTCGTTCTCAAGCCCTTCTCCGTTTTTTATTATCACTTCATCATTCATCTGTTGTGTCTGACACGGCATCTAGAACAGTTTCTTTTGAATCTTCTGTCTTGGTGGTGTCACCATAATTATTATTGAATAACTTAAATTCCTTAACACGGAATCTAATTTGGAACTTCTTGTTGCCCTCTTTATCTACCCAAGAATTATTGCGCGCAGAAGCAACTAAATCAACAATGTCACCCTTCTTGCAGTATTTATTTAATGTGGTGGCTCCTGAATCCCATGCTTCAAAATCGAGATAGCTTACTGTCTTCTTTTTGTCACCATTCTTTTCTCGTCTGTATTCACTCACTGCGAGAGTGAAAGTAAGAAGATCCGTGTTTTCTAGTTTAATAAGCTTAGGATCACCAGCAAGACGACCAATAAATCTACAGTAGTTAGAAATAGTATTCATATCAATCCTTCCAATAGAGTCCAGTTTTCTATATTATAGCTGTTTTATACAAAAATCGCACTAAATTTGAAAAACATCCTCCACGACCATGCCGTCGTGATCAGATTTTCGTGATGTGGCACACGATAATATCACAGTGTTTTCACCATATAAAATCCCCTTATATTTTTGCAATTGTTCTGGGAAGATAGTAACAGAATCTACGCTTCCCGTTTGGTCTTCGACACACAAAAACGCCATATCCTTACCCTTAGACTTACCCTTTTTAATCGTATACTTCCTGATGTCAGTTAGAGTAACGGCAAGTTTCATTTTTCCCTGTTTGCCGTCTAGAAACTCTTTGCAGGTAGTGTCTGCCATGCTAGTGTCGCATGATTCCACTTTGGAATAAGTTAGAGGTACTCCCAGATAGCCCTCCTCTGTTCTGGTTATCCATTCTGGATCGTCATCCAGAGGATACGATGGTGACTTTGTATGAAGAATTAGATCTTCAACTATTGCGCACCTGTTTACATTGGAAGTCCCGCCACCGTTTTTCTTAGTCGGGGCTAGTGCGGTTAAAGCTTCCAAGAGACTTGAATAATTTGACTGTCTATCAGAAACCCAAGATCGTTCTAACTTTGTTAATTTTTTCCAAGTGTCAAATTCGTCTAACATTTTGGTTCGACTGTTATTGGTATTTGGAACTATGCCTAAAGAGATCATAGCAACAACAATCGAAGAATTAGCATTCATGGAGAGGTTGACTAGAAACTCGTACCAAGACCAATCTTCTATCTTTTTGTTGAGCAGCTTTTCGGCCTTTTCGGATTCTTCTTTTAGCTTTATAATTTGTTTTGAGCCTATAGATTTAATGTTTTTAAACCCAAAATGGATTTTATCACCAATAATAACAGTGTCTTCGTTCATAGCTCCTAACGAAGGAGGCTGAATGAAAATGTCATTAACCTTCGCGTCAATTACCAGTTCCTTTACTTCCTGCTGTGGATCTTGTTTTCCGTCAGAGAAGTGCAAATACTGGGAATAGAACTCAAGTGGAAAATGTGCTTTAGCATAAGCAGACCAGTAAGCACAAATAGCATAAGAAACAGCATGGGACTTATTAAAAGCATAACGACTTGATTTTTCAATCCAGCCGAATATCTCCTCCGCTGTTTCTTTAGGAACAATATCTTCATTTTCTGATCCTTCAAGAAACCTCTTTTTAACTTCAATCATCAAGTCAGCCTTTTTCTTGCCGATTGCCTTCCTTAGATCGTCGGCTTCTTGCAAATTGAACCCTGCAATTCTTTGGGCAATTTCCATGGACTGTTCTTGGTATACTAAAACCCCCTGCGTTTTTTCCAAAATTGGCTCTAACGCATCGTGCAGATAAGTTACCTGCTCTTTGCGATGTTTGCGATCAACATAATGCTGCGTCATTGATTTGCCGTCAACAATTGCTTTGAGACACCCCGGACGTAGCAACGCAACCAAAGCGGCTAACTCTTCAAGATTTCTCGGTTTAAGCCTTTTTGCCCAAGATTTACCCAGACTACTCTCTAACTGAAAAACCCCCTTGGTTCTGCCCGCACAAATAAGATCCCAAGCCTGAGCATCTTCATATCCAATGTTGCTTACATCAAATTTCATAAATTTTTCCTACAGATGAATTCTACCGTCTGCAAACGCTTGTTCAAATTTAATCTTTGGGGACATTTTTCGATAGAGCTTCATAAAAGCTATTAGTAGATTTGCCGTATCTTTTACATCTTGTAGGGCGTCGTGAGCATTATCCTTTGGAACGCCCAACAAATCTCTCATCGAATCCATGCTGATAGATTTAACATCGGAATTATTTTCGAACCAAAGCCACACAGTTTCCATCAAGTCAATCTTATGAATTCTATTGAACAGAACCTGTTCCCCCCTCTTTTTATCAATAGGTCCATATTCAGAACACATTCTTTCAACTATGTGCATATCAAAGCCGTGAATATTATATCCGGCCATTACTGGCGCGTAGTAAGGAGTTTTCTTAAAGTTGTATTTATTTACAAAATTAGTAAATTTGTTCCATACAGTTTTAGGTAAGGGGGCTTTTGCTAAAAGCTTTCTTTCCTTTTTGGTCACCGCCAACGCCTCATCTTCTATAGGGTCTAAACCTGCGGCCACCGCCTTCTCATCATCCAAGATGGGGCGAATTTCGCTATTAAAGTAGCCACCCGGCTGCACGGTCAATTTTCTTCCGTGAATCGCCACGGCGGCAACTTGTGTGGGTTGAGTTTTGTGAGGGTTTCTGCTCCCGGTTTCAAAATCGACAACAATAATATCCCGGTAATTCATGGCGTTCCTTTATTTTTTGAGTTTATATTTGATTTCTAGAAATTTACTGATGGCCCTGTCAATATCATAATAAAATTTACTAAATTTGTATTTATGATTGTCAGAATGTACCTGATAAACATCCTCTCTTGGAACTATACGTTCTATACAACAAATGCATACATCGTCTACTTCTTCGTAATATCCAAGCTCCAACTTGCGCCTTATTTTTTGTCTAACTGTCATTGGTTTGGTTCCAGTACACTTCTAATTCCCATGATTTTGTCCAATAGAGAAACTCCTAAAATATCGAATTTAACATGACCCATTGCTTCTAAATCGTTCATTTCCATCCCCGCTATCTTTTCAGACCCCTTTTTATCTCGTACCATGGGGCAGACTTTATCTAAACTATTAGATGAGATAACCACCCCAGCCGCATGCTTTCCTTGAGATTTAAATGTACCCTCAATTCTCATGGCCTGTTCAAACAGCTTTGAATAGTCCCCCTCCAAAGTTCCATCATCGTTTAGTCTACAATAATCTCTTAACGTGTCGGGCTGATTTGCTAAAGCCCATTCGATGACAGACTGTCCCCCCATGTCAGCTAGCTGGTCTGAGATTTCATGTTCATGAGGTAGACTTTTAGTGATCACGTTCATCTCATCGTATGAACACGCCTGATTCATTCTAAGCACTTCTTTTAGGGCGCTTCGACCCTGCAATCTTCCAAACGTAACCATTTGCCCGACCTTGTCTCTTCCATATTTTTCTCTGATATAGTCGATGGTTTCATCGCGCTTGGTGGCCGGTACATCTATATCAATATCGGGCAAAGAGATATGGTCTTCTGTGTTTCTTCCGGCGTTATAAAATCTTTCGAAAATTAAACCGTGTTCTATAGGATCAACCTGTGTAACGCCTATAAGATAAGAAACCAAACATCCTGCGGCAGACCCCCTCCCCGGACCCGGAAGCCAATCGTTTTCTTTTATATTTGCTACGATATCTCTAACGATTAAAAAATATCCAGATAGATTGGCATCACTGATTACCTCTAACTCTTTAGTGATTCTGTCCACATAAATATTTTCATTCGGACCAAGTTTGCTGGTGTTGCTTAACTTTGCCTTCCAGCCCTCTCTGCACAACTGTCTGAGATAGGTTTCTTCTTCCACGTCTTCTGGACACTTGAACTTTGGAAGAGTCGGAGATCCTAAGATGTCATATTCTTCACACATGTCTGCTATTTGCATTGAATTCTTTAGTTCAGATTCTGTATGCAACTTAGACATTTCTTCATATGTCGGGATATGAAAATTGTTCGACTTTAAAAATCCAGAAAATCCCACATCTTCATTGTTGTCCAACTTTCTCTTAATGTCTCTAAGAGGAGTTTTCATAGCAGAGCATAACAACAATAGGTGGTCGCTAGCATCTTCTTTGGTGGGATAGTGTGAATCTGCCGTTGCGACAGACGGGATAGAATACTTTTTAGAGACGTATCTTAACCCCTGAGCGACCAACTTTGCTGCCGGGGAAACTTCTTCGTCTATACATTGAATTTCGATAAGAAAATTCTCTTTGCCAAAAATGTCTTTATACAAATTTGCCTGACTAAGAACTTTTGACTCCCAATCTGGATTAATGTACCTTTTAACTTCTTCTTCTGTTGAGGCTTTGTATGCAGATTTAGGGTCTTCGAAAATACAATTCGCTAACTCACTGCCAAGATGACCGCTAAATGCAATTAAGTCTCCGTTCGCGTGCTCTTTTAAAATATCAAGATCTAATCTAGGTTTAAAATAAAACAAATCCTCATCGTTACTTCGAGAAGTAATCTCGATTAGATTTTTCCAGCCATTAATGTTTTTTGCCAATACCACCAGATGGCTTAGAGATCTATTTGAAACATCTTTAACTGTTGCTGGCTGATCGCTGATATATAGCTCGCATCCCAATATAGGTTTTATGTTCTTGTCCTTCATTGCCTTTGTAAAGGCTACTGCTCCAGCTATCGTTCCATGATCTGTAACAGCACAAGAATTATATCCTAGCTCAGAACATCTTGAAGCGACTTGTTCGGGCTTTGAGAGTCCATCCAACAGGCTGTAATGAGTATGCAAATGTAGCGGTGTCCAATTCATTATTCTATATTCCGTCTATTCGATTTCTGTGTTTAGCAATCTCGTATTGCATAAGAATTCCACCGTTCATGCCATCACTATCCTCTACGAAACTATGTGTTGACCTCTGAATTGCTAGACTGGGCACACAGACATAGAAATTATATTGTCTAGCCATCTTCGTTCCTAAAATCCAATCTATGGGACCGATTGGATCGTATGTTACGAGCTTCTCAATTATATTACGTTTGAGAATACATGCATGAAAACCCGCATGTCTCTGTGATTGCTCAATCTTGAACTTTTCATACATCTCATAACCTGTTGGGTTTCCACTGTGATACGAACCCAGCCACAAGCCGTCCCATTCCTTGTATTCTATTTGTTGAAGATTTTCGACAAAATCATTGGTGAAGTAAGCGTCGTCTTCTAGAAAGAGCGCATTACTCACCCCTTCTTTCAGAACAATGTTCATCATTTCTTTATGACATTTCCATGCGTTGTACGCATTGGGACGCTCCACCCATGAACTCTGACCAGATGTTAACGGTTTCTCGTTATTATCCACCTTGTCATAGACGTGTCCATCTAATGATTGCCCATCGCCAGCGATAAACTTGTGCATGGGTCTACCGAATATGCTCTTTACCTGTTCGTCCAATTCGGACCAGAGCTTCACCCTCTTATCTAAACACAAACAAATAATCTTATCTATATCTGATATGTTCATCTTAGGTAGATCCCATCTCCCCAAGAATGATGCGCCATGTAAGTGTCTACTCTGTCAAATCCGTATCCCGATAAAAATTCGTCAATCTCGCTCGCTTTAGCTCCTCCTACATAAAGCTCCTCAAAGGCCAACTCTGTGTAGATAACTTTACAAGAACCTGACTCTAGATATTTTTTCATGCCTTCCAGAGCCTTCATTTCTGCACCCTGCAAATCCATGTTCAGGAATTCAAAGTCTTTTGGATTGAATTCATGCCTCTTGAAGAGGGTGTCCAGTGTAATTGTGTTAACTTTAACCTGAGAAACTTCATCAATATGAGGGTAATATTCTTTGTGTTTTCCCAAAGAAAGAAGTGATGAACAGCCGCAGTTACCCTGTTCAGGAAAATTATGATAATTTTGACGATCATCAGGATAAATAATTTTAAAATCGACCGTGCTATCATCTACATCCGAAATAGCATAATCAAATACATTCTGAAAATTCTCGTCAAAATCATATAAATTTTTACGAATGATAGGTAGCAAGTCTGGATTTGCCTCAACCCAAATTACACGATCTATTTCGCAAGCTCTGTACTCATACCTTTCTTCTGCCTTACAGGCTCCTAAATGAATAGCCCCTTTAATGTTTAGGTTGTAACGACTAATTATGCTTGCTAATGATTCTATCATTTTACTGTGCCGCCCTTCCTCCACCAGCCCCGTATGATCCTATTTTGTCAACATTGCCATATTCAAGAACCACTTTGTTTACCCCCTTTTTTCTCACTTCGTCTCTAATATGTTGACACATGCTTTTTTTAGCACCGGATTTGTACGGGGCGCTGAATTTGCATAATTTTTGACATTTCCAGTGGGTGTTTTCATTTGAAAGGAGTTTAGGATGACTCACATCACGGATATATTTGAACTTTCGTTTTAATATATTCTCTGCTTTTTTGTAATCAGTGTCATCAAAACACATCGAAAACAATCCGCCATCATTTATGTAAAATATACTTACTGAAAAATCGTAGTCTGGGTACAGATTTTTTAGGGCGTAGTAGTATAAAAGAAGCTGGGTGTCTTTTTGTAGACTCTCAAGGGTTTTCTCCTCCCCTGTGGCCCAGTTCAGCCTTCTGCCAGTTTTGTAGTCGATCAACTCGTAGTAATTCTCTTCGTGTTTCACGATTAAGTCAACAGTCCCTTTGATCGCCAAGTTTCCTTTTATGATTTTTCCGCCGATATTGTAAGAAAATTTGGCCCAAGGCTTATCAATTTCTATATCAAAAAACTTCTCGGTTGCAAACACGTTTTGATTTCTAGGATCTAGGAGTCCATTATTATAACTAATGGCCTTCTCCACCCAGCCTGTGCATTTCTTAAGCTCAGCCTTACTCAGATCCACATCTGGTTCTAAGTCGGTGTAATAATCAAACGCTTTTTCCGTAACTTTTGGAATATTGTCACATTCCTTGAGCGAAAATCTTCCTAACTCGCCATCCCCAAAGCTCTTATTTCCTCTCTGCATGCAAAGCTTTTTATCAGCCAATACCTGCAAAGCTTTATGGACTATGGTTCCCATAAGAGCTTTTTTATTTGTTTTATCCTTAAAAGCCAAATTATACTGTAGGAAGTATTTCTGCTCACAGAAATCCAAAGTACCCAAGCTACTACTTCTGTGATAACAAACTATCATTTAATTCATTTAACTCACTTATTTTAAGGTTGAAACAGTCCGCTTTTACTACAAAATTATTTGATGGATCTACGTCCCCTTTATTAAGAAAGGTTGCTTTGGAGAAATATTCATCTCTACCCATGACTCCTAAGATCCAAGCAGTTTTCCATTCATTGGGTTTACTTTTGTGCCATTCTATACGCACAAAAATGTAAGCATCGCATCTTTGGTGGTCGCTAGTTTTGGCTATTGAACACTCATAGAACGGCTTTGGTGGAGATGTGCAGCGTTTTGTTTTCACGTCGATCTTAAGGTCGCCCTTTATTATATCATAGTCGTACTTGTCTACAATTTGCCCACTAATTAAATTGTTAACAACTTCTTCCCCTAGAAATCCCGCGATGTTACCGCGACCTCTAGTGATAGAATTATTAATTACACCCATAGATTTTGAGCGTTCTTTAGCCTTCTTAATCATTTCCTTGGTAATTTCAACCTCAAACATTTGATTCTCTCCCGTATTCATCTTTCAGTCTTACAATATCTTCTTCGGAACATTTTCCAAACTGCATCTCGTAAGCAACAATGTCCTCATTCCCATTATTTATCAGTTGATGAGATTCATTCGTCTTTATATGAAAATATGATCCGGGTCCAACCTTCCATACAGAGGCATTAAGTCTCATTGCACCTCTCCCAGACACCACATACCAAAATTCCTCTCGTTTGTGGTGAAGCTGGTATGATATTGACTGTCCGGGTTGCACAACAATTTTTTTAAAAACAACTTGGTCGTTTCTAAAATAATCCTTATAATATCCCCAAGGCTTACCTACTTGGTCACTTTTGCTTTCAGCCATCCCCACTCCTTTAGCGTGTTTAACAAGAGTTTATTAGATTCATCTATACTCATTGAAGAATTATCTATCACACAGTCGAATCCATCATATTCGTTAAGAGCATTTTCGCTAGCATGTTCATCTTCAAAGGGGGTTCTAGTTAGTCTGATGACTTTTCCACCCGCCTTTTGTAAAGCTTCTACTTCGTTTGGAAATCTACAATCAGCAACAATCGCTAACTCTGTACCACTTTTATGAATTCTATCAATACAAGCCGCCGTCCAAATATCTGGTTTAATGGTCCTACAAATATCTGTTCCAAATACTTGCATAAATTCTCTGGCTGTTAAATAACCTTCCTTATTCTTAACGCCCGGAATATGCTCCCACTTTATATTAACAGGGGTGTTTTTGTCGTCGTCGGACCCATGGCACTGTTTGTAATCTAGACCAAAAAGACTGACACATAGCGCTTTTAGAGGATCTGCAAAACTAAAGGCTTTCACGAATGGCCAGATATTTTGACTAGCGTACATGCTAAACTCGTAATCAGTTCTAAACACGTCAATAACTCCAACCCCCTCCACCTCCTCTCCCTTCTCGTCCAAGGACATGGTATTTACAATAATTTCTCCCCGCTCGTTCATTAAAAATTTCTCAATTACGTCATGAAATCTCATTTGATATCCATGAAGAAAATTGGCGCATGTGGTTTTTCCACTTTGCTTAGATCCTGATATTCCCAAAATGTGCTGCATTATACTAATCCTTCTAATTGAGGTACAAGTTCTGAGTGAATTTGTTGTATTGTCATCTCTCCGACATCTTTGGTAGATATTTCCGGGTAAACTATGTGAAACAGCCTCTCACACTTTTTAGTAATAGATTCTTTGGCTTTCTGACCAGCGGAATCGTTATCGCTTAAAATCACTACGTTTAAGGCTCCAGAGGTTTCCAAAATTCTTGCCTGTGCATCGCTTAAGCTGGAGCCAAACATTCCTACGCTGTTAGTGAGTCCCGCCTCGTGCAGCCTCCAGACATCTCCCTGTCCTTCGACTAGGATCACACTTCGAGTTTCTCTGATTTTATCTTTAGCCAACCAATACCCATAGAGCCACATGCCGGAATTAAAACTTTTGGAATTGATCCATTTTCTTCCATTGCAATTTTCCTCCTGTGACCTACCAACACACCCCACCATAAATTCATAGTCATCATCATATACAGGGGCAACAACGCGATGTTTCATCTGCTTGGTGGTATCTGTACACACACCCACATCAAATTTTTCCAAAGTTTCTGTTTTGTACCCTCTATTAACATAATAGATGGCGGGTCTCTGTAGCATCTCTTTAACTTTTTGTCTTGGGATTCCACTAGTCGGACGGGGTCTTTCCTCATAAACATCCCTATAGATTTTTTCAAAATGATCTTTTGATAGTTTGCTTCCTTCTGTTTTAAGCTCCTGAGACGACGTATTAACAAATTCAATAGCAAATTCTACAGCGTCTTGAAAAGAAACGTCGTCTTCTTTTTGGGCGCTCAGAATACCTCTGATTAGCCCAATCGGACTGTGAACATATTTTTTTTCACACGAATGAGTCCAGCATCTCCAGCATCCAAAAAAAGAACCTCTTTTAGTAGTTATAGTAAACGCTTCTGGATTGTCAGCCCCCTCATGTATAGGACAGGATGTAGTTAGACGATCATAGCTTTCTACATACCTTATTCCAAAATAATCCAAAAGGTCTTTCATTTTACAAGCGAGTTTTTCTGATAAAATTGTCAATTCTTTTTGTGTAATCAAAATGGACTCTCCTCAACACTACCGCTGTCTGTTAAAAATCCTTCTTTGTGCTGATTAACACCAGCAGCAACCTCTCTTCTTGTCTCTTTTTCTATGATCTCAGCAGTTGAACCATGCATAGCAATATTGATATAGTCGTATTCTTCGAGACCGGGTCCATGTCTAGATTCAATTGGAATTAATTTTCTGTTTCCACTTTCCCCTTGGTCTTCAGCTATTTCTTCATCCGACTTCCGCTTGAAAATTGAAAAACTACTGCACAGCCAAATCAATCTGTCGGACCCACTAACTACATCCGTAGATTCTTTGGTGATGCCGTCTCTGTTAAGCTGCACAAAAGAAAGGCATGGGCAATCATACTTAACGCAAAAGTTGTGAAGCTCTGTAATTTGAAATCCCAGAACCTGAAACTCCTGCATATTGTTATTAATTTTGTCAGAAGTCATCAACTTTAAATAATCATATATAATCATGCAGTCATTTACACGACCATTTTCATCATATCCAACATTTTTTATAATCCACCTTCTCATTATGGATAAGGTTTCTTCAAACGGCTTTCCCGCGATAGCTATGTAGCTCAGTGGGGCGTCTTTTAGTTTCTCTACTGCCTGACGAACCCTTTCTCTGGTTCCAGAGTTTTTAGCAAATGTACCTGCGGCTATATCATTAATATTAACGCCGCTATTTTTTGCTATCAATCTGTTCATATGATCTTCCTTGGACATTTCTGTATCAAGATACAATACAGGAATACCAAGCGTTCCGGCAATGTGCAATCCAACATTTCCAGCCAACATGCTCTTACCAACCTTTGGTCTAGCTGCGATAAGATCTACACACTTTCTTCTGAAGCCACCACCAATCGCTGCGTCATATTTAGCAAAACCACTACTTAGACCCAAAATGTCTGATGGGTTTTCCTCCAGATGACGGATGTAATCTTCTACCTCATCACCTAAGACCAGAGGCTTTTCTTCTACAGAACCATTTAAAGATGACGAAAGTTCGAATATAGGAGCTTCAGCAACGTTGATGATTTCATCAACAGTTTCGTCTCCAGTAACATCTGATATATCGGTTATGATCTGTTTGGCTTGAAGGCTTATCTGTCTAGCGATTTCTAATTTCTTCAGCTTTACAGCGTGATGTCTGACATTCTCTAAGCCAATGTCAACACTAGACATGGCCTTAATGTGACTGCCTGAAATTTGGTTTTCAAACCACGAATCAAGTCCAAGGTCGTTAGCAGCACTCAGTATAGAGGGTAAATCAACGGTATCGCTATTATCTAGAACCTTTTTCACACACGCATACAAGATCTGGTTTTCTTCTAAGGTAAACGTATCAACAGTTATTATGTCGTCAATGTCAATGAAAGCATCTGAGCCGTGCTGTAGAATACCGGATAGTACGGCTCGTTCCGATGCCGAGTTGTTTATCGTTTTTGCCATTACTTTCTCGTTACGCAGTTGTCACACCTGTAAAAATCTCCACCAACCAGCGTCTCGTTAACTATAGTTTCGCTTCCACATAGATGACACTTCACTTCAACCGTTTTTACAGGATTTCTTGTTCGGGGAGTGGGGGTATACTCAGGAGTCGTTATGTCGCTTGCTTCTTCCCTGTCGTCAACGAACTGATTTTCTTTAACAACGATAGATTCCATTCTTGCCAGTCTTTTTTTACCCTCTTGCGGATTGTCAGTTTTCGATGGCGCTATAAAAGAATCTCCCGTGTGGGATTCTGAACTGGCTACTTCATCTGCGACAACGTTTTCTTCCTCGACATCTTCCTTGCTGGGTGGATTAACAACTTCACCAGTTAATTGCGCAAAACCTTTAGAAACCATCTCCATATTATTATTTGCAATCCCCTTCTTAATTACATCTAGTGGTGTCATGAGTATGTTTTCCTTTTGCTTAATTCCATTAATGAGTCTGCCATTTTTCTAATGTCTCTAGTTTTATCTGTAAGCCAAAGAACTCTGGCTTCAACGTGCAATTTAATCTCATTTACTTTTCTAGCGAAATCGTTTCCTGCTATGGCCTGTTGATACTTCTGTTCATATTTGGTATACTTTGTTCCATACTGATCTATTTCTTTAGCGAGAATTCTCCACAGGGCGTTATTACACCATTCTAGTTTTGCTAGATTTTTATTATATACCTTTTGTATGTGACTACAGTAAGCGTATAAAAGATAAGCTACTTCAGCGCATTGTTCAGCGGTCAGATTTGAAATCTGGTCTGCTTTTAGAGACAAAACAAGCTCTACTTCGGGATTGACCTTTTTGTCAACAATTCCCTCGGAAGAAATATATTTTTCTGTAGTTGCTAAGAATTTCTCTAAGGATTCATCAGCGTTCAAGAATTGCTCTTTTCCATTCATCTTCATCATCCGAATATTTAAAAATAACGATGGATAAACTATTTAATTCGCACCATCTGATTTTGTCTCTGTCTCTAGCTTTAGACTTAAAGAATCCGGCTTTGGTTTTATGGTAAAACGGATTAAACTCATAGTGTTGCATTCCATGGGCTTCAACGATTAAATCGTGTGAAGGTAGAAAAAAGTCTGCATACAGAGTGGATTTACGGGTCAACGTCTGACTTCCGGGTAGAGTGACCTCTTCCAGAATTATAGATCGTGGAAACAGTTCTCGCAACACCAATCTAGACGCCCCGTGTAGGTTGGATCTGGGGCGGGTGCTGTCTTTTTTTGGGATATAATTAGAAAGATCCCAGTTCCTTTTTCTGCCATCAAATCCAACGGCTTTCAAAACATAGACCCTATTTGCTTTTGCAGTATTTCTAATGTAATGGGATAGTCGTTTAAAAATCTAACCACTTTATCCTGACCTTGGAATTGTAGAAATGATTTAACGGCCTTCTCATTTTCCATATCTATTTCGTTTTCTTCAAATAGATGTTTGATCTGATCTTTGTTTTCAATCAAGTAATTGCAGGTGAACCAAGCACCCGCCTTGCCTATAAGATCCAGATCTACAGCCATGATGAACAATTCCTGAGTCATATCAATTCCATGACCGTATCTCAACCAACCCTGAGCTTCTCCACCGGGAAAACCGCCAGCCGCAGAGGTGAGAATCTTCCAGTTAATCATTTGGCCGATTTGCTTACCGCCAGATTCCCACGGCTTTATATACTTAATTTCCAGTATATTGTCTGTTTGATATTGAATACCTCTACCGCCGTCTGCAACCTTAGTTTTGCCAAAGCCAGAAGTGTTGGCGATTAGATGCGTTATCATGATTACTACTGCGCGCTGTTTTGGTACGATCCCGCCCAACTTCTTGGTCCAATTTTTTAGAAGCTTTGGGAGTGATGGTCTGAACTGAGCGTTCACATCGTCAATCAATTCTTTTTCTGGTATTAAGGAAGAGATTGAATCTATAATCAATACGCAATTTGGCGTCTGTTTAATGTAGGATTCTGCAATATTGAGATAATACTCTGCACTCATTGGCTCTTCATGAGTTCCTACAACTTTTATCCCGTCTCGATTTAGTCCATGAACGCCTTCAAGATTCATAGCCTTTAGCCTACCTTCTGCGTTAAGGTAGATAATAGGTCTGCTACCATACTCTTTCTTTTGGCAGGTGGAGGCAAATTGTAATGCGGTAGTGGTTTTTCCACTTTTAGGGTCGCCGGTTAGAGTCACCCAACTCCCCTCTTTAATTCCGCCCCCCAAAGCTAGATCCAGTGCGGGACTGAGCGGAATAGTTTTGAAGTTCTTAATTTCTTCAAATACGTCAGACCCACTCCTAACCACCTCTCCGTATTTCTTAATGATCTCTTTGGTTGTAGGGTCTTCAAGAAAAGTTTGTTTAGCCATCTAGTCCTCTTATCTTTTGAGTTAGTCCTTTTTTTCCATAAGGCTTCATCGGCCTTTTATCGGTATTGTCTTCGTACTTGCCATCCTTCTTTGGTTGATTGTCTATCCTTTTTTGTTCTTGAACAATCAATCCCTCCAAAGACTTTACCCTAAGAGAGTAGATACTTCTCCCTCTATCGGATTTTAATGCTCCTATGATGGCTTTGTCAGTATATTTTTTTAGGAGTTGGTAAGCTTTGGTAACTTGGCTTTTAAACTTGGACTGCCATTTTTTAGTGTTCCATAGCTTATATCCGGGTCTGCCTTCGTTAAATCTTTCAGCCTCACGAAGACAAACCATTTCAGCAATATACTGAGCAGCGTTACAAGGTTGACCAGTAGTAACGTGCTTGTAGTTTTTATCAGTCACTCAAAATACCTTTTTTAGCAATCAATGATTCTTCTGATTCAATGGGGTCTCTTAACTCAACAGTCTCTGGAACAAGTTCGGGAAGTCGCCACTTTCTTACTTGCAGAGTATCCCCGTTTAGGGTTCCTATAATAAAAGAGTGTACGGTTTCGTCCCCGAACAAAAAGGCTCCCGCTCCCTTGCAGAAGAAATATCCGTCACAATTAGATTCTATAGATTTCACATTTCCTTTGTTCCTAATCTTCATATCCGTAATGTGTAAATCATTTTCTTCACAATAAATTTTCAACCTTATCCATGCACTCTCTGGATAGACATTGGGTCTATAATCATCCTGATACACAGATTCTCCATTTGACAAAGTAACCATCCATATAGGATGAGAATCTGCATAAACGCTAACGTACTCATTTAGCTCTTTTGATACAAGTTCACTACTCATCATTTTTAGGCTTCCAAATGTGCCCAGTTCTATCTATCTCAGTTGCTGTTTTTGTTGCATCGGACAATTCAGAAGCTGCTGGAGTCATAACGGAGACACCTTTTTTTCCTCTCGCGGTGTTTGTTCCCATTAAGTTTCCTACAGTATGACTATCTAACTTTTTCGAGTCCTCTTCTTTTGTAGAGGTCTTTAAATAGTCCTTGATTACTTTTTCAGACCTGTTCAAGTCTGATGCAAATTGTTTTGCAGAAGCCTCATTGTTATCCAGATAGAACTTTTCTGCCTTATTGAGGGGACCACTTTTTTTAGACATTTGTTATGTAACTCCTTTCGGCTCTCGTAAACGAGTTCTTGCTTTTTGTTTTTAAATAGTGAGAATAAAAATCGAAGGTTTCTTTTGTAACTAGCTTAAATGAAAAGAACGCAGACATGGATCGCTCTTTTCCACTATCAATACCTGTAGGGTCAAACATTCTATTGTTTAAAAACTTAATAAAGTATAGTGTTTTATTCGGATATTCCTTAATTTTTGCACAGCATTTCTGATCCTGTTCGTTGGTTAGTTCACCATTCTTATCCAGATGCGTTACAGCTTCCATCATTATCCCCTAAGAAATATAAAGATGTGTTACTCCGTCTTCGTTGTAGTCCATATCTTTAATCGATCTTTCGACACATGGACGTATGCGATATTCGCCTTCTAACACGGTTACCCAGCTTTCGCCACCGCAATCATCGACAGAGCAATGAGCTATGATTTTTTCAATTTTATCCGACTCATGAGATTTTGCCATCTCAACCAATTCTGCTCCACAATCGGCGCATTTTATTATTTTTATTAAACTGTCACCCATTATTGCTTTCCGGTCCTGACGTATCGGTGTTTTTGACCATCACTCATATTATTGATGTCGGAAGAGGTTGCGCCCCCAGATTTATGATACCAAACTTCCTCCTTTTTGTCAACCTTTTTATCCTGACCGCCTCTCTTTTTTGCGTTCTGCTCTCCCAATTGCCCCAGAGTAGTCGCCTCTCCGTGAACAAAACCGCTAGTTCTCTCTATGACTCTTTGCAATTTGTGCTTCTTACATTCCGGGCATTTTTTTCGAGTTTTATACTCTCTCATCGGAATAACTTCGGAAAACCTGTGATCACAAGCATTGCATTTATATGCGTATTCTGGCATTTTACCGTCCTAAATAATACAATAAACAAAACTGTAATATTGACAATGTAATTGTAGCAATCCAAGCATAACGTTTTTTCCAGTGGTATAAGAATATCAAAGCGCCTAAAGACGTGACTGTTCCCGCCATCTTGATGCCCATAAAAAGAGCCACATCGCCTTGATCTAATTCTATAAGATATCTACCAATGGGATTTTCTTCGATTTGAGCTATGATATTTTGATTCTTAATACACCAATACAAATCTACCGAAGAAATCAAACCTATAGACAGCCACAAAAGAGCAAAATAATACTTATGGTATTCCTTTGGTATTATGGGAGCTATATGAAATTTACTCATCTTCCAGTCGATCCAAAACTTTAGCTATAATTTTATTCCTGATTATATCGCATCTTTCTAATTCTACAAGCCCTACGCCTTTGAGATTGTCCAATCTGTCTAAACACTCTTCCAGCCCCCCTTTAAGGTTTTGTGGAAGATCAGACTGTTCTATGTCGCCATTTATTACGCATTTAGATTGAGACCCCATCCTCGTAATCAACATCTTTATTTGTTCATACGTAGCGTTTTGTGCCTCATCTAGTATTATAAACGAATTATGGAAATTTCTCCCACGCATATACTCAAGTGGGCAAATTTCTACATGCTTTTCCTTGATAAGTCTTTCTGTAACCTGTGTTGACAAGTACATATTCATTTCTTCAAAAATAGGAACGAGATATGGATGTATCTTGTCTTGAAAAGTTCCCGGTAGAAATCCCAACCCCTTACCTGATTCTACTACTGGTCTGGTAACTATTATTCTGTCTATTTTACCCTCCAGTATCTGCTCACAGGCCACTCCCACAGCTATGGTAGTTTTACCAGTTCCCGCTGGACCTATACATATTGTTATATCAGAATCAATCATTTCTCTGATATATTTTGCTTGATTTTCTGTTTTTGGTTTAAGTTTTCTACCAGCGCGTTTTTTTCTTTGCATATGTTATTTACCTGATGAACCAAAACCGCCACTGCCTCTATCGGTTTCATTCAGGTCTACAACTTCCCGCAAATAAAAATTATCTACTTTTTGAATTAAAATTTGGGCTATCCTGTCCCCTGAATTAATCGTATAGGGACGGTCGTTACTGTTATATAAACAAACCTTAATTTCTCCTCTGTATCCAGAGTCCACAACTCCAGCAAATCTATGGATGCCTTTTACTCCCATAGAAGATCTATCCCAAATAAGACCAGCATGGTTTCTTGGTAAAGCCATGGCTATTCCAGTTGGGATCAATTTAGATTCTTTAGGATTTAAAATTATCTCCTTTTCGGTACAAACATACAAGTCAAAACCGGCGTCTGTTAAATTCGCTTTAGTGGGAATGGTTGCGTTTTGTTTTAGTCTTTGAACTTCAATCCCCCCCACCTCTGCTGAAATTGCCATCCGTTATCGCTCCTTGCTTAAGTTTAGATTATATTTCACACTTTCCTCCAGCACATGCTATCTCATGTTCTGGCACTACATTATCTTCTTCCTCTATACATTCGGTATAATCTACAGAAGAATAGGAGCGTTTAACGTCAACCCATTCTTTCCAATTGTAGACATCCTTCATGCAGTAAGTGAGACTTTTAATATCACCATCCATATACTTATCAGCAAATCTTTGACATCTATCGGCCCAATCCTTCTTGCCGTTACCTTTAACCTTTTGACCAAGACCCAGCAAGGCATCGCAAGCAGCCCACAGATTGTCTTCCCATAAGTTCAACGCAACTTCAATTAACCCACTAACAAATACGGCTCCGTCTCCATAATGAGACACCATTTCGCTAGGTAAGTAAATAGTGGTGAAAGGAGCTTGGGGATAGTCTTTATCCCCGCTCACTGGAAGAAGTGAAACTCCACAGAAGTATCTACGATTCTTGTAGATGAATTTTTCTACTTCGTCCCACTCTTCTGGTTTAACATTAATAGTGTTTGATACATTATGCTGTAAATACGGTTGAACACAAAGAGAGTCGGTTTTTCCTACCATAACCCAATTTTGCTGGGTGCTCTTAACATAATTTAGAAGGCCGATGGCGCTGATCTTGTTCTTTAATTTGGACCCGTCTGGAACCTCTATACAGAAGGATATCACATCATCAGAGTCATTAGCGGACCAGACTGATTCCTCACAGGCTCTAGGATTTGTCTTTCTGAAATGCTGGTAGATGTTTTCCATTTTATTAGCTTGCACACGTCTAATGTACCGCTTGGCGTGGTGTGGATGAATGCCGGAACTAGTACCAAGAATGCATGAAGCCGTACCTTCTGGCTTGATACATGTTGCCCTAGCGGCTTGATTGATACCAATAATTTTAGCTATTTCTTTGTTCGCTTTCTTGACCTCTCTCGCTCCTTCTTTTTGTATATCTGGGTCAAGACAAATTTTATGTTGTTCCATTATGCCGGTCATTGAAACCCCAAGCAGAGCTTCACGCTTAAGGATCTTCTCTGTGATTTCTCCTAGATATGGCATGGATGTAAAGCCAGCTTGTAAAGTTCCTATTATGGATGCGGCTCTACAAGACTCTAGAAACTCTTTCTTAGTCTTGATCTTGGCGCAATTGATTGTGCTAAGATTACAAGCTTGCCAGCCCGTTTCTCCGGTTTCGTCGTCGATTGGATAAAGTCCAATTTCAACACAAGGATTGACAACAAATTCTGTAGAGTCTGCCCATACAAAACCCGGCTCTCCAAACTCCTTCACTGACTGCATCAAAGAAGAAAATTGTTCAGGAGTCGTTGAATCCCGTAGTAAAAGAGCAGAATTATTAGACCTGCCACGTTGAGGATTATCGTGAAACCAATTACCAGTCTTTGCCATTGCCATATCTTCATCGTCTGGCGAAAAAACACAAATCGTAGCACTTCTGCGTACACCGCCAGAAATAACAGCGTCAGCAGCATGCATAACAACATCGTAGACATGAATTGGCTCCAATTTCTTTACACTGAATAACGCCTCTTTTATAGCCTTGTCTAAAACCTTTTTGATATTAGTAAGGGCTTTTTTAAGAGGCTCTGGACCGGGAGCTTTTCCTGAACTGGAGCTAAGATAAGATCCGGCAGGTCTGATTTCAGAAAAATCAAAGTTTACATTCTTCCCTTCGTATTCAGGAAACAGGCCACTATCGACAAAATAGCTGCTGACTAAAACTCCAACTGCGTCAGACCATCCCTCAATAGTATCTGGTATTGTGTATTTTTTTGTGCCTTCTTTTTTAATAATGATATCCGGTAATTTTTTTACGTGGTGTTTTTGAACCGAAAAGCCCACCCCGCAGCCACACAATAAAAGATACATGCATTCCTGAAAAAATCGTGGTCTATCGGAGAACGATGCAATGCAATTATATACTCTAGCGTTGTGCTTAACTATTGGAGAGCCTCCAAACTGTAAGGCTCTTTGTGATCCTAGAACTCTCTTTTTATACATCATATCATATGCCCATTCGATTTCCCCATTTGCTTCTGGGTACTGAGCATACATCATGTTTTTAACTCTGTCTACTGACTCTTTCCAAGTCTCTCTTCTTTTTTTCTCTGGAATCCACCTTGCGTATTTACCGACAAAGGTGTAATTTTGCAATTCCGTTAGCGACATTATCTTTCCCTACCGTACTTTTTCTTAGTTGCGTGACCGTCCATTACCATTCTTTCAGATACGTCTTCTCCGTCGACAAAAACATATCCTAAAACTCTATTGAAGGTAAACACATCTTTTATTTCTCCGTCTTCGTCTGCTGGAATGAAAAGAACAACATCCTTGCTAAACTTTTTTCTTCCGTAGTATAAAACTCTTTTCCCCAACAGATCTTCTATGTGGTGCTTGGCCGCTAAACCCTTCTCTTTTTCTTCTAGGTCTCCAGTTCGAGTTTCTGCACACCAGCAGTCCTTTAATCTCACTCTAATTGTTTTTTCTATTTTTAGATCTATCGTATCACCATCTACAACATTTACTACTTTTGCGTCCGTAACGATACCTTTGGGTGGTTCTTGCATGATTGTAACCGTATATGAATTGTTGAGTCTGATTCTTCATTTTCATATCCTGTGATTAACGAGCCATCCCATTTGGTCCTGACATAATCTAGCAACTCATCTCTGTTGTAATAGTGTAGATTCGGATCTCTGTATTGAGTTTCTGTGGTATCATCTAGGAAATTAAACGCGACATGTTTATTCGCTAGCTCACACAGATTTTCGATCCCTCTCCTTATGTGAGAGTTGTTATCGTCCACTTTTATGGTAAAAGTTCCGCTAGCAAAAACATAGTCCCACGAGGTTGGAAGTCCTGACACTCCGAATTCAGCCAGTCGAGACAGACTTCCGTTTAAGAAAGTTCCATCTGGATTTTTTCTGCAAGCTTCTCTGATCATCATAGTGTTAATATCTATTCCAGTGTAAGAAACGTCGGAATACTTTTGCAAGTAGCCCAAAAAATCTCCAACACCACATCCCACATCAAGTACAGAACAACCATCTAGGTCATGGTCTAGAACCAATTGGCTCCATCTGTTTTCTTGAGTGTCTTTACTGGCCCAGCCTACAAATCTGCTATCTGATGAATCTGTAAGTATCAGATGTTTTCCGTAGTACTTTAATATCCTTTGGTAGTCTTCTATCATGGTACGCAAAAAGGTTCGCAGATTTCTGCGAACCTTGTTAATCTTTACACTATAGTTTGTTTGATAAGCATGATGTTATTCCTTCGTTTGTATATGATTATACACGAAAGCGGATCAATTCACTTTTAATTTTCTAGTTCTTGACCATATCATTTAGGAAGGCAGGTGTGGTTCAAGATAGGTAATTACAAGACCATTTTCGAGCAGATGGTTGTACACAATTTTGTCTTCTTCTGTTTCCCCGTGAGCTTTGGAACCTTTTGGGACGTACCACTCACGAACCCCCGTTTGCCACAAAAGTTTTGCACAAGTGGAGCAAGGCAGGTGTGTAATGTAAGCTTTGTAGCAGTCAATCTGTTTAACGACTAAATTGCTTACCGCGTTGGCTTCTGCATGTACTATGAACGGATACTTGTCAGGTCTGGTGGTGGGGAGATCGTCTTCTTTTACCGAAGAACAAAACCCATTATACCCAACCCCAACGATTATATTGGGGTTGCCAACTATCACACATCCAACTTTGGTTTCTGAATCATGACTGCGTATAGACGCATAATGCGCCATACCCATAAAGTACTCATCCCACGTTGGCCGATTCGTAACCACGTTTTTGATTCCTTGTTCTTCTTTCCCTTTTTAGCTTCTTCTTGTCTCTTTTACTTTTACGTCTTACTGTTTTACCCATTTTAAAAAGCTCTAATAAAATTGTTCGCTGTAACTGTTTTCATTTGATTGAAGGAAAGTGGTTCAGATAAAATACATAGATCGTAGTCTCCGGTAGTTTCTTTAACCTGCTTTGGGGTTAAGGTCTCGTATTTTCCACGAAACCCCATACACCGCACGGCGCATTTCATGATCTCTTCTTGATTGTTAGAAATTTCTAGGATTCTGTCAAGATGAGAAACCAGAACCCCCTCTTTGTCGAAAAATTTTTTCAGATATACACATTTGTATAATACATTTTTCTCGTGTCTTTTATCCACATAACCAACAAAACTAATTATGCGAGACAGCGGCTTTTTCCAATCTCCTAGATCCTTGCTCACGTCTAATCCTCCAAAATTTCTAAACCATGGACACAGTGTCTAATATCGTCGCTTAACTGAATTTCTTTTTCGAATTCGTTTGTCTTTATATTATACACCAAAATTCTGGCTGGAGAAGAACCCACGAGGACCGTGTCTCCAGAGCGGGCCAGACCCCTATTCCAGTTATTAGTGGCAATGTCGTCAAGATGATAAACAGCTTTTTTCATTCTCGGAAGCTTTATAAATTGAAAGATATTTCCATCTTTATCTTTAGAAATTCCCAAACAACTCCAGCTAGTGAGATTCGCCAACACCATATCATCATATTTATAAAAGTTGTGAATAAAACTCTTGCTTCTGTTCGGCATCATTGGCATAGCTCCGACCGCGTTCATAGTTTCAAAATCATACAAACAGCTAATCAAACCAGAAAAAACCAATCTTCCGCTATGTGAACAGATGGAGTTTATGTGATAATTATCATCTACTGGAGCACCACCGGGTTCTATCTCTCTTAATCCGGTCAAAACTTTATGATCTTGCATGCTCTCACCCAAGACCTCCCAAAATCCCTTGAGATTAAAATCTAAATCCAAACATGCAATAGCATCATACGAAGTTGAAGTCGCCCATATTTGATCTTTAAAAACACAGATTTCATGTATAGATCTTAAAACCGACTCGTCTTTATGACTGCGTTTTATTTCAAACGTTTGTCTATCTAGCTCTAAAAATCCGGTAGAGTTTGAGACAATTATCCTGTCGTCTAAGACGGCTATGCCTCTAAGACCCCGTTCGCCCCCTCTTTCATTTTCGTTGGTAAAATCTTCGTCGTATTCCATATAGTGAAGAATTTCTTCAGTATCAGTGTCTATGACATAGAATCCACCATGTATATCGCCGGGCTTTGCGGCTCTCACCACTGTGGTGCATACAATTTTCATAATACCTTTTTCATCCCGTTATCTATTTTTATAAATCCAAACTGGTTATAAAAGGGTATATTCTTGTCAGAGCAATTCAAAATGACTTTGTAACACTTTTGCTGTTTTGCAGTCTTGATAAGACTCTTGATAAGCAAGCTTCCTATTCCAGCCCCTCTATGAGATCTTAAAACAACCACATCTTCAATGTGACCCGCAAACTTGCCGCTAATTTTTTGTTCAGTTAAAAGAGAAGCAGTTCCTACAATGTGTGAGCCAGAACTAGCTACGACTATATGATAGCTATCATTATCAATAAAGTCATTCCATAGTTTGTCAAAGTTTTTATCTATTTTGTCTTCGTACCATTCTGTCAAATCCACATTTAACGAAGGAGATAATTCATTAAGTAATTTGAAGTACTGGATGTCAAGATCGGGTCTTTGTAAATTTCTAATCTTCATGGAATGTTACCATGAATTCTTGAAACGGTTTAGAAATGTGTTTGAAATCAAACTGTTTATAATCAATTGTTTTACCCTTCAAATATCTTTCGTTAATGTCCTCGTCAGTTATTCCCGGTTCAATTTCATCCTCTTTGACTCCCTTGTCATGTATACGATTTATACTGTTATGTATGACCATGCTGTATTCTGGACAGGACATTAAGTAAGGAACCTTTTTTGATAAATTCCCTTCATATAACATTTTTTGTAGAGTCACTTCGAAATCTGCTTTGCCATAAATTGGAGTCGATGACTCTAGGACATCTTTCAAAACAGAGCTTCTGTATATATGTCCATTTGTAGAAAAAGGAATTGCAAAGTTTGTGTATGGCTCAATTAACGTAGCATCCCACGCCAAAAATTTGTCCAGAACAAACTCGCCCTCAGATGGAATGTCAGCAAAATAGTCTTCGTTCTCGTATGGATTCTGTATTACGGTATTATTTCCCAATCTCAAGGAGAGGGTACACGGATTGTATTTGGAAAATAATTCGAAAACGATCCGGTAAGATAGATCATTGGAAAACAAAACATTTTGGTCGTTAAAGATACATGTTAACAATCTAGCGTTTTTTAGGTAGAACAGGAGATCGTCACTAAGATTTGTAGACTCTCTTTCGGCCCATCTTACGGGGTATTTATGACTGTATCTATGTTTTTGATAAAATCTTTGTTGGGCTACCATGTAGCCCTTTTGTAGCTCTGGACTGGAGTATTTATAAAGAACAGTAATGTCAAAAAGGTTTCTTCCATTTTGATACAGACTGTCTAGTAGTAGGTTTAGTTGGGCTGGCTTGTCTTCTGAGACGATAACTGTGCTAATCATATCAGACGATTTCACCATTAGGTAGTTCGCTCTTGCGTGTTTTCATGACAGAGCTTCGTGTTTGTTCAACCCAATCTATCGTCTGCTTTAAACCATCTTCTATAGAAGTTTTAGCCTCGAATCCAAGTTTCTGTTTGCATTGAGAAACGTCTAGATATTTTCTTGGTTGTCCTTCGGGTGGCTGGTCATGCCACACCAGTTTTCCTTCATAGTTCATTATCTCGCATACTTTTGTAATCAAATCTCTGATATTAACTTCAACCCCGTTTCCTACATTAATTATGTCTGATCCATGAAATCCTTCCATAGCAAAAATTATACTTTCAACAGCATCGTCAACATATAAAAATTCTCTACTCGTTTGATCATGATTCCATACGGGAAATTCTTTTGTGCCTTCTTGAATATTATACTTAACTCTAGTGATAATATCTGGAATTATACGATTCCATCTGGGATCAATTTTATCTTCGGGACCATATATTGTTGGAAATATCAGTGACGTAGCACTGAACCCGAACTGTTTACCGTAAGCTGCTACAAGCTCCATTAGGGAGCGCTTCGCCACACCATAGGACCATAGAAACGGATCTGGAGGACCGTTCCATAAATCCGTTTCCTTAAAAGGAATGGGACATGTGTCTGGATAACTAATTATGGGGGCAGACATAATAAATTTAAGGCAATTGTAATGTCTTGCCTCTTCTATTACTTTAAGTCCCATATTCAAATTTTCATATATGAATCCGCCGGGATAACGAGCGGAGGCTTCAAAACCACCAGTCCTTGCGGCTAGGTGAATTACTATCTCTGGCTGTATACGCTGAAACAACCATCCGACAGTAGACTCCTCTCCCAAATCAGTGCCGCTTCTAGTACCACCCACAGCGAAGACATGTTCATATCCTCTGTGTTTTAGAACATTGTAGAGACGGGTTCCCAAAAAGCCCTTGCCGCCCGTTATAAGAATCCTGTGGTGCTTTTGAATTTCCATTATATCTCTTCTAAGAAAGTTACCAATTCTTCTGGTGGCATATTGTTAGCCTTCTTTTTGACGTTATGTTCTTCATCCATGATAACCACCGTGGGATATCTCTCTATTTGGAATTCTGATATCAAGTGCTGGTTTTCTGGATTGTCTAGAAAAAGAAAATGCGGTTTTCCACCGTAATAAGCTTTGGATGCCTTGACAACTTTGCCATCTGTCCAAACCTGATCCTTCATTTGTTTACAGTGTGGACACCAGTTAGTAACAAAAACTACTATTTGATGTTTTTTCTTTTTACAGCCTAACCCAAACAGTTTGTCAAACATATCCAACCTATTTCAAAAGAGTTGGGAACCTAATACTATCTTTGGTTGTTATAGATTTTCCATCGGTTTTAGACGGAGTACCACCTTCAGTTGGTAGCGATACAATGTCCTTTAGGGAAGGAACATCTGTGGTCGTATCTATAGCCCACAAGATAGACTCTTTTTTTGCCCACGTTCTCATACGTCGAACCGGGACAATAAAGTTAAAGGTTTCTCCAGCGCCTCTTACAAGCATTCCTACATATTGGCCAGCCTTATCTCCAGACCTCTCACTTAGAAAGACACCGCCACCGCTTGAACCGGGAAATGCCGTCACGGTGGTCTGATCGAAGACAACGCCGTCTCCTGAGCCTAAATCAAGAACTCTACCGACTTGAGAACAAATTCCTCGCGTCATCGAATTACTTCCGACTTGGCCTAGTAATGAGCCTACATGATATAATTCAGTACCCACAGTGGTTGGAGTATTTTCTGCATAGAAGGTGGTGGTTTTAGTGATAAAGCCCTTCTTTCTCACCATAAGCAAGGCAAGATCTTCACCGTTTTCTGAATCACTGTATTTGATAACCTTGGCGTCCATTTTCAGTTCGCCAACACGCCTCCCATCTTCTATAAGCTCCTTAACAATCTGAGCATCCTTGAATTCAACCACGGTTGTGGTCCGACCATCCTTTATCACCTTTCTAACGGATCTTAGATTGTCTACAACGTGTCCAGCAGTCCAGACGAAATTAATTTTTTCTACTCTGCCGGGTGAGACTAGAACATCTCTAGTAATCAGAACACCGGAGCCTTCCCCAAGGCCAGACTTTACTGTTACAGATACGTCCTGTAAGTGTTGGTAAAGCTGCTTGTCCGCTGAGAATACGGAGGAGCCGAGCACAAAGAGTAATACAACAGTACCTAAGATCGCTTTTTTCATGGTTTCCTTCCTTAGTGTCATTGTGAAAAAATAAGGGGTTTTTGTCCAGAACCCCTTAACTGGCGTTTATTTTACTAAACGGTTTCACCACCCTGCATTCTACGCTCTAGCTCACGCTGGGGTGAGTTTCCATCGTTTTCCGCAACGCCGGGGGCAACCTGAACGTTGGGAGTAGAGATAGCACGCAGTTCATCTTCTGTAAATTCACTACCAAGGGCCGGATGCTTGATCCATTCGATGGTTGGAATATGACTAACATCATAGTTGGCAAAATGCTCTGCTTTCAGATAGTACGGGTTTTCATCATCGAAAACTGCATGAGCTTCGACAACAGGAACCCTGAATAATTCAACAGCCATAAGGCGATAAGCCTCACGGAAAAGCTTCTTCATTTCTACGGCGGTAGAATCGCTCCAGTCATTAGCCCAAGTGTTCTCGGAAAGCTGAGCAATGTCACTCATGCCCTGAAGGCATAGCTCAATCCATCTTCGGCAATAGTCATTCTTAACATCAAAATAACGAACTGGATAAATCTTGAAGGCTCTACGCTCGTGTGTAATATGGTGAGCTTCGAGTCTTTCCATGTTATCCGGCTTAGTGTTTGTGTCAATTAGATTGCACAGACGAACAAACATGTTGTGATGATGCTTGACGGCAGATAGTGTCGGCGGGCCGGGAACGAAGCAGTCAGTGCGCACACTGAAAGCCTGAAGATGTTCTCCAACCTTTTCAAACAATCTAGCCATTGCCATGTTATAGGTTTCTTTGTTGTCTCCAACATTAGGAATACCCCACTTGACTCCCTCAAACATGTAGGGAAGTATGGCGTCGTGAGTCGGAATTACCAAATTTTCGTTAGACATAGTAGATCACCCACTTTCTTTATTCGATATTAAATTTTTCTTTAAGTCTCTGACGTAATAGCGTATCAATTTGATTCATTGTCATAGTTTGGTCATTTTGATATTCGTTGACCAACTCTCCAAATATAGTCATGATTTGTTCAGCAGTAGCTTGTTTTCTGGTGCTGAACGGAACATTCAAAAATTGTGGTGGCAATCCATGCGCCGCAACAACTTGTTGGTAATGAGGTTCAACAACCGGAAGTCCTCCATAAGGAGCAAATCCGGGGTGAAGACCTCCTTGTTGTAAATCCTTGTCGATATCATTGGTTGTTTTGCCCTGCGGCAATGATTCTAGGGGCATTACATACTCGTTGTCGTGCGAATGTTTATGGTTATGAATATGTTCATGCTCATGTAGATGTTTTTCGACCTCTGAACACCCAGAGGCGTCTCCATCTATATTATACCCCTCTTCTCGATCATTGTCAATTTCTTTTTCGTCTTCTTCTTCTTTTCTTCGTCTTCGTCTCCTATTTAGTAGGAATGGAACGCCATATTTAAGAGCAAGCATTCCTAAGCTTGCTCCACCGAGGGTAAAACTGACATTCTCAACCGTATTGCCATTTCCTCCAGTCACATCGTCCATGTAATGCCCAGAGCCTTCTTTAAGATTTGATATCTCTCCATCTTTTTCTACAATAAATCCTAACAACTGGTCTATTCTAGATTTTAAAGTATCTTTTTGGCCTTCAACAGTTCCCAAAAGATCTCTCAACCCGTTTACCTCATTTTGAGAGTCCAATAGACTACTGTTAGTTCCACTAAGCTCAGCCTTTAAGCTTTCAGATAAAGCCTCTAGATTTGTAAGCTTCTCTTTTAGCTCGGTAATCTTATCAAGGTACTCCTGACGCTCTTTGTCAAAATCAGGTGGGGGATCAACAGGACCGCCGGGATCAGGTCTTCCCGGCCAACCGTTAAATCCACCACCGTTGTCGGGAGGTTGAGGATTTGGGTTCGGGTTCGGGTTTGGGTTTGGGTTCGGTGGTGGACAACGGTTAAATGGACACCACGGGAACAGACCATTACCTTCGTATAGCTCTCCAACTCTTATTCCACCGTAGTATCTTGCAGTATCTGCAATACCACCATCCTGAAACTTGAGTTCGGGGCAAAACATAAATTCACCCTTCTTGGTTCTCCTGAGACCACCATCTTTTGGTATGACAACATGGTCACTAATCTTGTGCCCACAGTGCGGACAAACCTGATTCAATCTTTCTTTTGCGGATTTTTTAGTCTCGTCTTTCTCATAAACAACATTATATGAAGCCTCTATAGGATGTCCCTGACCGTCACCTTCTATGATAGCATAAATCTGTTTTAGAGATAGGCCCGCACCATAATCTGTAGGACCATCGTCAGTCCAAGCACCGTCGCCAACTCTCCAAGCAAGAAGGATACCTATTCTGGTTTGTAGTTCTCCTTCGCTATCTTTAACATTAATAAGTACGCCGCTGCCAGATTGCCCACCGATAGGAGCGGCATTGAAACTAACAGTGGCTCCATGATTTCTAATAACCCTGCCCTTCCAAGAGCAAGCCCATTGTGCAGAGGGGCATCCGCCAGCTATAATAAGATCGTTGGCCTTTATCGGTGTTCCCTTTGGAGCTAGAGGAATAACTCTGGGAGGGTAATGACCAAAATACTTTTTCTTAACTGATATAATAGACAGATCTAAAGCTGTTCCATCTTCATAAGCAGTATACTCTGTCTTAAAAGGAATCATTGCGGATTTATAGCCGTCTTGAAAGAACTCTACATGTCCTCTTCTGGCTCGACCTACAACGTGTCCGTTTGTTAGAATATAGTACTTGTCTTCATCTTCTTGGAAGACCGTGCCTGAACCTCTACCCTCACTGGTATTAACCCTACATACTCCTTCCAAAGCCTCGTCCATCGTAAGCGGTTTGGCAAAACCTAAAGCTGGGAAGAGCGTCATTATTGCCAAAACTACAACAGCTTGTATTAGTTTTTTCATGACCTTTACCAGTCCTTACTGATGGTGAATTGATACTTGAAAAGTGCTGACCTAGCTAAATCAGCGGGCGTAACAGCCGTGTCTGCTAAGTACGGCACTGGATCTACATACGCTTTGCGGTAAGCATAAGCTACAGCAGTGCTGCACACGAAGACATTTGTTGGTTCTTCATCCTTGATGTTCTGTTTCGCTAACCTACAGAACGGTAAATAGTGCTTAGCTAATTTCATGAAGTTTTTCCAGCCATAGGGTAGGCCGGTAAGATCTAGCATAACATCCGAAACCGAATGAGCGACAGATTCACTAAAGATATCTATTTGCTCTTTTTCCTCATATGCAACCTTTATAGATCTTTGCTCTTCATTACTAGGCCAGCCGCTAAATTTATTGTGGTGCAATATATGAGCCGGTCTGAATACATCAATATTATCCGGGTGTGTTTCAACTTGACTCTTTAGAGAAACAGATCTAGCGCCTTTAAATTCTCTAAATTCTACACACTCCAAATTTCTTCCATCCCAATGGGCCATAGCCGCATGACTATGAACACCGCTCCCATATCTTTTTATCAACCAAGAAATTAGTCCCTCACCACGAAAGAGAAGCACGTCTGCCTCTTTGATGTACGTCTTGGCTTCGTGATAAGGAACTAAAATCATTACTATTTTTCTTCCAGCTTTTTGTCTATTCTATCTAATATGTCAGCAATTCTCCTTTGATCATTGACTATTTGCGTCATGATTTGCTGCATATCTTTTTGAACTTCTGCCCAGCTTCTGGGTACATAAACTAGCGGAGTCCCGTCTGCGTCTTGTCTGGATATAACTTTATAAGTATGTTGCATCCAGTCTCGCTCTTCATCCATAAGAACAGATTTTGGCGGAACAGATTTTAAAATTAGAATTTCAATGACCTTCCCTAAACCCATAACTATGGCAACTATAGCTGCCAACGCCGGAATCGAAAGAATGTCTACATCCATCAATTTATTCTCCAGAAAGGGTCAGGGGGCCACATTTGTGACCCCCCATGACCACAAAAAAATTACAACTTAGCCAGTAATAGCACTGTAGTCCATCAGGTTAACAGCACCAGTACCGTCACCACTTCCAGAGGAGGAAGTCCAGTCTACAAATCCGACCAGAATTGCGAATTCGCCCGGAATCGCTCTGGTTACTGCAACAGCGCTATCAGCAGAGGCTGTAGCACCACCAGCAGTTAGGGGATTAATGTAGCTTGATGAAGAACCTGCGCCAGTTCTAGAACCACTCAGAGCGCCAGTTCCGAACAGATCGAAGGTCGTAGTGGCCCACGTACCATGTTGGCGAGTGGTCTCAAGTCCATGAATATTCCCAGCGGGACGGCTTGTGCCATCGGCGTTGAGGATATTCAGAATGTCGGCAGTAGCCGCCTTGCCACCAATAAGTGTTTGCACTCCGCGAATCAAAAAGCCGCTGTTGGCTTTTGTTCTTGAGACCGCATGACCATTGGGATTATAAGCAAGGTCTTGACTTGAAACAACTTTGTCTACCCAAGACGAATCATATACAAGTGAGCCATAAGAATCAGCACCCTTGTTCAAATCGCTAACAGTCTTGTTTGTCCATCTTGCACTGGAAATACTTCCGCCGTGTACAATAGAACCACCATCAACATCTTCCGCTCCCGTGTCGCCACCTAAAAAGTTTGTGACAGTAACGTTGGCTAGAGTGCTTGTAATGGTACGGTAGGCGGAATCATTTGCTACAGCAGCAGCAACTCCACCAGCGGCCCATGTCAGGGTAAGAGCACCAGCACCATCGTCTGTCACGGTAATTGACTCATTATGACCATTTGCGTGATCGATACAAGCCTTTAAAGACGTGGCTGCGGCAGCGGCAGTACTGGCTCTATTAAACTGCAAGCTGGCAGCAGTTTCAGAACCTTTAGCCGTAAAAGTCTTGGATGTACCATCCTTGTCCAAGATAATAATAGTTTCATCTACAGCAGGAACGCCACTAAAAGTGATAGTCGCAGTTGCCAATCCGGTAAAAGTGTCTACAGCGCGTTTGTGTTTACTAACAGCCATGATATTGCCTTTCTGTAAGCAATGATCGATTCCTTTATTTCCTATTTATTGATGGTCCAGTCCTTGTATATTATACACCATAAAGAAATTATTCTGACACATACTCTTTTAGCTTTTCGAGAGCGGATATGATGTATCTTCTTGCAGTTTCCCTACTGTAGTTGTTTTTTTTGCCTATTTCTTCCATTGTGAGGTTGTCAAAAAACCTTTGTTTGATTACAGTTCTTAATCTAGGGTGTAACTTTTGTAAAAGATCCTTGATTTCTGCTATTTCTACATCATTGCAAATGCCGTAATTCTCTTGGTATTCGACAGATTTCTTATGTTTGTTGATGGAATAAAGCTGTTTTTTGCACTCCCAGTCTGCACGCTTATAAAGAAAAGAGGTGAACTTGCCACCCTTCTCGGGGTCAAAAGCTTTTAAAGCTTCCCAGAGCGCTATTAATTTGCATCTTTCTAGTTCGTCTGCTGGAATAGATTTGACATATCTAGAACATGCCTTGTTAAGAATATTGATATTGTTTCTGTCCTTAGAAGCTTCATCAAATTCTTTGTTTCCTATGGGGGTGAGCATATCTTATCCTTCCTAAGATCTCCTTATAAGTCAAATCCTCTTTGTATTATAGATCCACCAAACTTCTCTTTATCTGCTTCATACCCAAAAAGAGTTTCTAGGTAGTCTCCGTCATTTGCATCGTTTGTGCTGGCGTAATCTATTTCTCCTTCTGGGCTTACATATATAGCCCAATACTTATCAGAAGAAATTATATTCTTAATAAGAGCGACGGCGTCCTCTACATCCTGAGTCATGTCATCGTCTTTAGCGGGTTTTTTCTTTTTGGTCTTTGAGAGATCACATATAGATTTCTCTAGCTTGTGTCTCACATTTTTAAAATCAAAAAGCTTTCCCACGCCAACGAAAAATCTGTATCTGCTCAAGACCATCAAAAGTTCTATACCTCTGATTTTCTCGATTTTTTCTTGCACACTTTTGGTAATATCGAAATTTGTATGCCCAGTCCAGCAATCAAGCTGTTTAATGGGATTTGCTTTATCGTGAAGCTGAAAAATACCAATCGGGGTGCTAACCAGTTTTGGAATTTTTTTCATTAAAGCCATGGCATCCGACGCTAACTCTTCATCCTCGTCGTCTACCTCTAACATTTCTGCTATTTCTTGCTCTATTAGATCGGCGTCCCATTTTTCCCACGCTATAACCTTTTTCATTATTAAGCCCTCTTGGGGGTAATCGAAGACGCATTATTCACTCGCTTCTTGTATGTTTCTAGCCACGTCTGTTGGCCTGACCACTAAATCATCACTCTCTTCTTTTGTCTGATCAAGGGAAAATAAAGACAACGCCTCCTTGGCTCGCTCTTCTTCCCAGTGTGCCAAATGCCTCAATATATCTATGTATAATTCTGAGCGGTCTTTATTGGAACACTCTTGCTCTAAAAATTTTAAAGTATCTTCTTGAAGAGATCCAATAGATACACTGTGTAACAATTCGGCAAATCGCAAGTGGTCTCCGTCTCCAGAAGACCACTCGCAATCTACCCAAATCGTATTATCTTTATCAACAACGTAAGTTAAAGACGCAATGATACCCTCCATGGTATCCTCATCCTTTTTTTTGCGCCAAAAGGCTCTTGTAAACAAATTTAAAAATTTCATCCAATATCCTTAATACAGTTTAGGCAACTATCTGCATGCTCATAATCTTGAAGTGCATTAATTGCTTCTTCTACGATATTAGAATGATCTCCAATACCTATGAAATTTAGAGTATACAGTTGATACCTAACAAGAGCTTCCTCTCTCTTAGCTTCAAAATGTTTAATAACAGCCTTCTTAGCATCCATGTTTTTTCCTCACGTTGGTTGTAAAAAAATTAAGCAGCCCTTAGACTATCGCCAACAATCCAAGCACCACCCAGAAGCACTACGTGGTTAACTTGCTCCGCTGATAGGCCAAGACCCAGACCGTCAAAAATGACGAAAGCAACGCCACCAATGGCGAGCCAAAATCTACGAGATCCAAAAAGTGATTGTATCTTGTTCAGCATCATCAGTCCTCCATCTAAAGTAAAGAAACAACAAAATAACACCAACTGGTGTTTGTTCACTCGTTCACTCAGCCCTTACATCCGCATACGCCGCCAGACAAACATGCACAGTTATCACCACATGCACAGTCATCACAAACGCAAGCAGTCTTGTCCCCAGCGTGTGGGCAAACATGACTGTGTCCCAAAAGTGGACACCAGTGTAATGAATAACCAATTCCCACGCCGATTAAAAGGCATAGCCAATGATTCTTAATTAGATCTAGCATATTCATACTCCTTGTGTAAAAATTTAAAACTTAATGGTATCTCATTGTGACACCACGACACGTTTTGGAACATAGATTCCAAAGCATTTAAATCAATAACCTCTCCATCAAGATAACGTTTGTTCAAATCACTCTCAGTATATGGGTTAATTTGTCCTGAAGTCAAGGGCGGATCTTGAACACAGTTACAGGGAATGCTAAAAAGAACATTCTGTCTATAAGCTACCATATGATCCCCAACATTGTTTGTTTCATCAAAAACCTTCCCACCTCTTCGCGTCTTTCCGGCCAGTATTCCTTCCCAATCCCTCAAGCAAGGAAATTCATATTTCGCAGTCAATTCTGCTAATTCACCACCTCTATAAATATGACCATCCAATGAGATTGGATATCCGTAATTCAATCTTGAATCCCAATCCAACCAATTCCATTTAACAAAATGAGAAGTGATCTTAGAATTCGTCAACTCAAATCTATGATCTGGTAGCAAATAGTTTTGTACAACAGTGTTTAATCCCATACGAAAAGAGAAACAAAACACGTCCTTTTCAAATATGTTTTCAATCAACTCTGGTCCACTGGGAAGCTTCTTATAAAAAACGCAGTCGTCTACTATTCCACAAATGTAATCCGAACTATAATCATTAATAGCCGCAATGAAGTCTTTTGTAAAGTCCTTTTCTCTCTGCCATTCAATATTATCCAAAATTTCTTCTTCTTGCAACTTTAAATATCCAGCTTGATATTCATCATTAGACGCGGTATATAAAATATGAATTTTTGTAAAGATATCGTTCGCATTTTGCTTAATGCTTTCTAGCAATAATCTAAGCTGACAAGCTCTATCTTTTGATGGTATAAGAGAATTTATCATTTTTACTTATCTTCAGGAACGCATTTTCCGTCTTTAACTACATGTCCTTCGTTGCAATTGGGTGGATAGCCAGCCTTATCATCAGCGTAAGATTCTGATGTTTTGTTTAAAATATGGTCCGTGCTTGACATAGTACCATCTCTCCATTGACTATGGCAAAACGCCACTCTTTGTTGTTGGTTTGGAAACTTGTTTTTAGATTCTCGACTAGCCATGCATCTTGATAAAAATTTAGATTGTCTCTCGCCTTCACGGGGATGTGGCATTGATGATCTCCTTGGCTGTATTCTCCCAAGAATACTTTTTAGCGGTCTCTATGCCGCCGGAATTTGTATGTAGATTTCCAGATTGTTTAAGGTCATGAATCATGCGCAGATGTTCTACTAAAGAGTTAAATTGTGCGTCTTCAATTTTGGCCCAGTTGCCTTGTCCAAAAAACCACTTGCCATCCTGTGCTGGTTCAACACCGTCTGTATCTATTAGAAGACAATTATTGTTATCGCAAAATTCAGTATGGGCGGAATAATTGGTGGCTATCACCTGTTTTCCACAACTCATCATCTCCAGTAACTCTAAATTCCAACCTTCTGCTCTAGCAGGAAACACTCCACAATCTGTTTGTATCATAATATTATACACATCATTTTGCGTTTGCTGCCTCGGAATCATTCTAATCTTATTACCCAATCCAGACTCCTTGTACATCATCTCCCAATTGGCGTTTTCTTCCCTAGAGTAGAAGGGGTTTTCGCACATCATCCATAGTTCCACGTCATCTTCTTCCCCAAACGCTTCATTAAAGGCTTTGACAAGTATATCATGCCCTTTTCTTACTTCCCATTTGCCACAATTGAAGAAGACCGTCTCTTTTCTGGGGGAAGGTGCTTCTCTGAAAATATCTCTGTCTACTCCTAAAGGTATAATATGAGTGTTAAGAGTTATATTATCATTTTTATATTGATTATACAAATTGGTAACTACAACATCTTTTGCCCACTGACTGCAAACAAAGATCTTATCTAGGTAATCTAGATGGTGCATCTCTTGAGCGGTGAATGTGTCCAGTTCAAAAATGGGAAACCCTATATGTTGTCCTCTGCCGACGAATTCAGCCATTGAGTGTTGATGCCATATGCGTAGACATGGAGCATTAAAATCGGGAACCCCGGCGTTGTTCACACAGGATTGTAATACGTTAGAGTAATCGGGAGGGGCTTCTACGTGTCCTATGGTAAATAGACTTACATCATGCTCCAATTCTGACAAAGCCTTGACAATATTAAGACCCGCTATACCGTAGCCTAACTGGTTAATGGGCGATATGACGTTTATGTTCATTAATCTGTTCCTTCCAGTACGATAATTTTGCTCGACTTAGATCATATTCCATATTTTGAAACTTCTCATACTGCTCCTGTAAGAAATCATAGTGAAACTGATCCCAGCCGTCAATAATAATTATGGGCAAATCTTTCAAATATTGCATTGTTGGAGAATTGATAACTATAGGAATGCAGCCCACGTATATGGCTTCTAGGATTCGATAACAATCTACCCCATTACCGGCGGGGCAAAGCACAAATCTGTGTCTTGCGAGTTCATCTAAATAGTCTTCAAACTTTTTAGGCTCTTCTATTATCGTTATCCAATGGGGTTGTTGTTCCATCAGGGCTTTCTTAAGGGAATGTCTCTCCCACGTATTATCATCCCAATTAACATATAGCCAATTTTGTTTCTCATTCGCTTCATATTTTTTTGTTCCAAGGATTCCATCTATAGCATCCTTCCCAACACCAAATGGTATGCCTTGAATTATATCGTTGGTTGTCATTGCGTTGGCTAAAAACCATTTTTTTACGTTTCGTGGAATCGAGTCAAAGGTTGAGTAGGTATGACTGTAACATTTAACAGAATACTTATCCCCTATCTTGCAAGCGTCTAGCTCACACGGGGGATTGATTTGTAGAGGATTATATCCCAACTCAGGAATTTTAGTTTCTATCAAAGGAAGCCACTTGAGTATATCCATGCAAACAGGATGTTCTTCTTGTACTGCTACTCCATAGTCACTAAAAGCACTCACAACGATATATTCATTGTCAGTATTGCGACATTTACCAAAAAATTCTGTAATATGTTCTATATTACAATATACAACTCCAGATTCTGGAATGGAGTCATCTTTGTGATCAATCTCATAATTACAATCTCCAAGACCCATCCAAGATTTTACTGTGATAATATCGTTTTGAGTTATCATTTTTATAAACTCACTGACTCAGAAGCTAACGCAAAGAACCGGGTAAATTGGGCAGAGACAAAAATAAAAAAGACTAAATAAAAAGAAGCAATTACTTACCACTTTCAGAAAAACGTTTTTCAACAAAATTCCAGTCAACATTGTTATATACTTCTTTGACACAGGAAACAAAAAAAGGATGAGATTTTTTAGCTTCTAGACATAACATACGAAAATGAGGTTGTATAGATTTGACCGGACCATTCAACCCCTGTTTATCCACATAATCGCAAACTATACTGGTTGCCCTATTGGGAAAGCTAGACACTGAAACTTTTTCCACAGCCGCATCCTCCTGTTGCATTTGGATTTTCAAAAACAAAACCGCGCTTCATTAAATCTTCATACCAATCAATCGTAACGCCTTGAATAAAAGGCTCGCTCCTTTTATCCACTACTATTCCTATACCCGCTTGTGAATACATGCTATCATTGTTAACTGAATATTCTGATTCTTCTATAAAACCCATGTTATATTCAAATCCAGAACATCCACCACCAACGACACTAACCCGAAGCAACCTATTGGTTGCCTCGGGCGTATCGTTCATGACTTTTTTTAATTCTTTAACTGCTGCTTCAGTTAAAGTTATCATAGAATGACCTTTGCATCACTCTCTACGAAATATCTTGGACGACCGGCAAAATCAATTTTCTGAGTTTGCGGATCAATTCCAAAGTGCGAAAAGAGAGTAGCAGTAACATCCTTCGGTCCAAATGGGTCACTCTTTGGAGTTTCCACTTTAGAGGTGGATTCACCAATTGCCCTACCCATATCGAAGTCACCACCACTAAACATAAGTGGACTAAGTTGGGGCCAGTGATCCCTACCACCGTTCTTGTTAACACGGTAGGTTCTACCAAACTCTCCTGTTACCACTAGCAGCACATTCTTGCTCATACCCCTGTCCTCTAGGTCGTCAATAAAGGTGGACAAGGCATGGTCAAGTGGCGGCATTCTTCCATCAAGGGACTTAGCGATATTGCTATGCATGTCCCAGCCTCCATAATGGATGGTTACGAACTTAGTGCCATTTTCAACCAGCCTACGAGCTAGAAGCATTTGTTCACCAAGACCACCACCATACCTCTTACGGTTTGGTTCTGGCTCTTTCTTTAGGTCAAAGGCTTCGCTAGCCTTGCCGAGAATAAGACCAAATGACTGCTTACGCAAATCAGGCCAGATTTCCAGATCGTTCTCAATCTTTAACTTATCCAGCCCACTAACTAGATCGCGGCGCTGAAGGAACCGATTATTTTCCACTCTGGTCTTAAGGTTTTCAACACCCTCGCCACTTGCCTCGTATGGCTTATACTGACCACCCAACCAAGCAGGACCATCAAAGGTAATGCCGTTAATCTTAACGTATGTTGGCATACCGCTTAGGGGGTGATTAGCTCCATACATTGAAGACATGATAGAACCATATGAAGGTTCTGTCTGCATTGACTGTGGAGTATTGTCAGTTGAGTTATGACCAGTCATTACCCAGTGAGTACCAGTTCTATGACTGGAGTTCCTGTGAGCAAATGACCTAACCACAGAAATCTTGTCCCCTCTAGCAGCTAACTTAAGGAAGTTGCCACCAAGAACAAAATCACCCTTAGTCATAATTGCGCCATTAGTGGATCGCACTCCAACTGGTGCAGAAGGCTTAGGGTCAAAAGTTTCGATATGAGTTGCGCCTCCACCTAGCCACAACCAAACTACCGACTTTTCACCAGTAGGAAGATTGGCCGCATTAGCATCTGTTAGACCTACAGAAGAAAGAGCGGCGCTAATTCCCCCAACTTTCATAAAATCGCGTCTATTGAATTGAACATTAAACATTGGGCTTCTCCTTGGTATACCAATTTAGACGGCTTGTATTGTAACGCTTAGGATCTGCAAGACCGTTATCGAGTCTATTCTTATCCGTTATATAGTAACCATGCTCATCCTGTATCACAACTTTATTTTCGTCATTAAGTTCTTCGGTCTTTTCTTCATCGACCATTGACTCATGACTGCCATACCTTGTAGGATATGTGTAAGGTTCTGGCTTTTTGATAATCCTTTTCTGTCTAAGCTGTCGTACCATTTTTTACTCCATATACTTTTTCAAAATCAAAGAATCTCCATCTATCTAAATGATCCACAGTTTCGGAAGAATCTATTTCTCTAAGGTAGGCTAGAAGGTCTGCCCAAGTAGAAAAGATTAACTCATGGGGTATAACCCCAAACAACCAATTGGGCAAACTGTTCTTTCCCTGTTCACATTTGATAAGCACTGGCTTCTTTTGGAAGACTGCCATAAATGCTTCATGATAAGAACCACACATATGAACATCTACATCTAAATCCATAACCAGAAAATGTGCAATGTCCACCATTCTCAAATCAACTGCACAAATTGGTTTCATAATTTCAGAAACCTTGGTGTAGTTGCCCACTTCTTTATAATAGTTGATGGCATTTCTTGTGGTTTCATCTTCTGGGGCGAAGTCGCTAGGTTTGTTGCAAGGATTGTATACCCCAACACCCAAGTCGTAAAGATGGGGAGTAATCCATTCCCTCCAAGCAACCCCGCCATCCTCGACGCGATCCATAGCGCCGCATAAGTAACAAGTCATACCTTTTAATCTGTTCATTTTATATCGCCTCGTAAAATAAAAAGCACCCCTCTTTGGCTTGATCGAGGGTGAGACCAAAGAGGGGTACTGAACATTTAACCTTTCTTATAAATATCTTTTAATAGGCTTTCTACGCTATGATATTTCTTAGATTTGACGGCTTGATTGACCATCCTAGTAGCTTCCGCTTTAGAGTGACCCATTGATCTCAAAGTTTCAACAGCGTCTTCAACCACAGTTTTTGGAGTGGAAATCTTGTCCTTAACTTCTTCCTTTTTAAGAACGTGTTTGACAACCCACTCTCTAGCTCTGTGATCTCCTCCTTTAGCATCGTCAATAGCCATCCTACAAATCTCGTCCCAATCATCCTCACTAAATGGCTTCCTACTTTTCTTCCTAACTGTTGCAACTGTTTTTACTACAGGAGTAGCAGGAGCAGCAGCAGGAGTAGCAGCAGGAGTAGGAGTGGCGTAGCTTACAGCATCCTCATCATCATCTACGAACACCTTTAGAAAGCCAACACGAAAATTATAAGCGATGATTAGCACAAATATAATACCATAAATAGCCTGTTCACCATTAAAGTTTGGAGTATAGGCGAGCATGGTCATAGGACTACCTTAGTTAAGACCGGGATTATAACCTTCGTCGTTCCAGTCTTGCTCATCATATTCCTCAACATCCTCATTACGATGCATAAGGGTAGTCATGAAGTTAGCGAAGTCGTCCTGACTCCATTCTTGGCTATTCTGGTGATGGACAGGTTGCTCAAGTTTTCCCTCGTAATCAGCAACCACTTCGTATGCACAAGTACGAACCTTCTGGCACTCACAATCGAGAGGCACAGAAACAACATCCTTGGGGTTCACCTTGACGATAACCACTTTATCATCGGTCTCTGGATCACCATTAATACGACTATAGCCTTCCACATACTCGATTGCACCACAGTGAAGACCTTCGCTGCAACCAACGTCACAGTTGTCGTTCACCTTACGGCGCTTCATGCCTACTTGCTGACCAACACTATTATCAATAGTGCCAGACCACTTATCCTTGTAGTCATGGGTTACAGCCTTGTATGCCAGAAAACACCCATCATCAGTAATAGGCAGATTCTTATGCTCAAGGAAGGAGTACAATTCCTCCACAGCACGATTGCTGGGATTCTCAAGTACGTTGGCCAAGAAATTAAGCATAGGCTTGAAAGGGAAGCCATCCCTCATCATTTGCATAACACGATCAGTTAGCGCGTTATGAATCTCCTCTCCGTCATACTGAAGGATGCCATCCTTAATATCAACTTTTCCTTCAGTATAATTGAGGATAGACTTAGGGATGTCGAGCAACGGGATCAAAGTAGCTTCATCGTTGTTACCAAGGCATTCCTTAATTGCCATGTAATTAGGATGGTCATGCCCAACTGTGTGACTTTCGTTGTTCACAACGATTGTCATAGTTCCGTTACCGCTTACAATGTAATTCATTTTCAATACCTTTTTTAAGTTATGCAGACTGACAAACCTTAAGACCGACAACCTTACTCACACTAAATGACTTAGTGTCTACATCATTTTCGATGGTAAAAAACGGGCCTTGGGGACCAACCCCAAAATCAACCAACTCACCATGACGAGGCTTATCATTATAGGTGAACTCAATGTCACTGTTAATAGCCTTACCCAAAACACCCTTCAATTCACTAAAACTCTTTCCACTAATTCTCATCTTTACTTTCCTTCTCAATAAGGTCTACATATCGTGCCAAATCTTTGATAGCTTCACTCGGCTTATCGAAATAGTTTGAGGAAAAGCTACGGCACACAGCTTTGACAAGGGGATACTTCTCCCACAATGCCTTCTCCGCTTTGTTGAAATCCTCCTTACTAATACCGTTACTGATCTTCTCTACTTTTATTTCCGCACAGTTCACCAATGTCTTAACTGCTTTATATTCTTCACTCTCCTCTACCTGTTCTGATACATAGAGCTTCATGAAGTTCTTGAGGTCGTTATCTGTCTCAGTCAGCTTGCTGAGTTTCAGGACATCTTCATAATCAATATGATGATTCTGATAACGGAACAGGTCGGAACGACCCTCTCTCATTCCAATTATAGTGCGATAGCCTTTGTTGTCAAGATAGTCTTCGGCAATTTCTT
>VTLG01002157.1_pt1 | contig 94215 bp, 125 predicted proteins | sample 4694571 | NCBI WGS metagenome assembly VTLG01 (sample SAMN12604809, study PRJNA352737) | marine metagenome | biome: ENVO:00000447; feature: ENVO:00000209|ENVO:00000569|ENVO:01000036; material: ENVO:00002151; isolation source: viral sequences binned using virsorter ...
ATGCTGAAGATCCAGAAATACAAGTTTCTGGTTTTCCAAGAATGCTTTTAAGTCAATATAAAGCTCAGTTTGTTCGTGCATCAGAAGATTTTGCAAAATGGGCAAAGGGTGGAGATTATGAATGGATAGAAAATAAAATGAGTTCTTATCATGGATTACTAGAAGGTATCCAAGAAATTGAAAAACAAATGAAAAAACCAGCTTGGAAGAAGAAAATAACAATGTTAAAGAGAGCAGGAAAATGAAAACATTTAAAGATTTTAATGAATCTACAAAAGAATATGCCAAATCTCTTGAAAAAATAGCAAATGATAGAGCATTAAAAATGCTCACTAAATCAGAAAGAGAGAATTTAAAAAAGATAGCTGCTCTTTTAGACAGAGAAAGAAAAGCAAAAGAGGATAGAGGATAAAAAATGAACCTCAGTCCTACAGATGGTGCAATTATTTTTCTTTTAACGACAATTGTAATTTGTTATATTTTATGGTATATCGGAGTATTTTAAATGAGAACATTTATACAACATATCAACGAAGAAAAGGATATTACCAAATATTCTTCTAAGGATTTGAGTAATAACGGTAAACATGGAAAACTAAATATAGTTTTTTCAAAGTTTTTGTACATGGATGATTCAGAAGATGGTAAAGCTGCTAGCGGTCAACCAAAGGGAAAAGAAGAAGGTACTGCTCTATACATGACTGTCACTAAAGATACAAGTGGTGAATACTTATATCCTAAAAATTCTTTCTATGTTGGACACGATAGAGTAAATACGGATGGTCAAACAGTTATGGGTTGGACAGGAACAGCAAGATTAGTGACTTATGACAAAAAAGATGCCATCGCTTATATTAAGAAATTTGGAAATCTAGCATTTCAAAAGAAACAGATAGAAAAGGGTGAAAGGGGGTGGGATAATTGGCCACCTACTTATGATTTAACAGGAGACTTTAAAGGTCAAGGTAAGGGTAGTAAAATCACTAGAATAAAATCACTAAAAGATATAAAATGAAAAGTTTTCAACAACATATAATGGAATTTGATAATCCACAAATTTATTGTGATATGGATGGTGTGGTAGCTGATTTTATTTCATACACCACAAACCTTTTAGGACATAAATTTTCGGATGATGATTGGGATGATTTACCAGTTGATTTCTTTTTACAATTACCACCAATGAAAGATGCTCATGTATTGTGGGGATATATAAAACAGTTTCAACCATTCATGCTCACAGCAGTACCAAGGGACTCAAGAGGCCCTATTGCAAAACGAGCATGGAAAGATAAAACACGATGGATGCTGAAAAATTTTAAACTTCCATCAAATAGAATGAAAATAGTATTGAGAAAACACAAGAAAAATTTTGCTATGGATGGTAGAGACAAAAGACCTAATATACTTATAGATGACCATTTGGGAAATATACAAGAATGGGAAAAAGCAGGCGGAATAGGAGTCCATCATATAGATGCTTCATCAACAATAAATGACCTTAAAAAGATAGGGTTTCCATAATTTAAAAGAGGAGTAGATGAACGAGTTATTCGCTATAGATGAACTGATAATGATGGCAGTTATATTATTTGCATCATTTTGGGTTTTTCTATTCAATTACAGAACAGATAATAAAGACAAATATGAAGGCCATAAGTGGTTAATAGGGTTAGATCTAATGATCAATATGGGAATGTCTCTCACAGGATATTTGTTGATTTCAATAGTATTTCAAAATATACCTCAATTAGCACCTTATGCCACTTATAGATATCCTGTTGGTTTTTTATTCGGACTTACTTCTAATGTAAGTATTCCTATCGTATTGAAATGGTTTCAACAACAAATAACTAAAAAGTTGAACCAAGTTGGAAAAGGAAAATAGATTATGGCAGAACAAAAAAAGAGAAAAGAACATGAAGAAACTTTAGTAGAGTTAGAACCAGTAAAACAAATAGAAGTAGAAACTAAAGATATAGTAGCTACAAGTAAATTATGGATTTATATAATTATTGGATTATTAGGATATTTGATTTTTCTGGTAATTCCAGACATTAATGAAAAAGTCACATGGATGGAAAAAGATCTTAATTCAGTATTAGTTCAATCAGAACGATTTAAAAAAGGAACAAGAGTTTTTGCGAAAGATAATCAATGTGCATCTTGTCATTTGAGCCCCGATTATCTTCTTCACAATCTACTCACTAAATATCCTAGTTTTTCTGACATCAAAGCATTTATGGCAGTCGGACATCAAAGGTATTATACTATGCAAACCCCGATTACAGATGAAGAACTTCTGACAATTTATCGGGCATTACAATGATCGTAGTAAGTAAATTAGTTATTGCATTAGTTTGGGTATTTTGGTTAATTTCGTCTGGTTCTGTTGCAGATGGTAATCCTGCTGACCAAGCAGGGTTTGGAAAGAGTGGAATAAAACTTAAAACCGAATACACTCCAACTTACAGTTCAACATATGATAGAGTAAAGAAAAGAGGATATGTAATATGTGGAACTAATGATGACTTTCCAGGCTTTTCAGAAGAAATATGGACTGAAGAAAATGGTGATATATGGACAGGTTTTGATGTTGACATTTGTCGCTCAGTTGCAGCCTCAGTATTTGGAGATACAGAAGCAATAGAATATGTCATAGTCAACGGAAAGACTCGATTTGAATTCTTGATAGATGGTTCGATAGATATATTATCTGCAGCCACCACTTATACTTTCTCAAGGAATGTACTAAAGAAACTGGAATTCATGCCCACAACCTACTATGATGGACAGGGATTCATTGTACGAAAAACTCTTGGAGTATCATCTGCAAAACAGATGCAAGGTGCAAGGATATGTTTTAGTGGTAGCGGAACAGCTGCAAAGAACATTGCAGACTTCATGAAGAAACACATGATACAATATATTCCTGTCGAAGTATCACCTAACGAAAAAACAAAGAACGTATATAAAAGGGGTGAGTGTGATATGTATGGTACGGATAGGTCTGGTCTTGCATCGAATCGATTAAGTTTCGATGACCCTAATAGACACATGATTCTTCCAGAGATTATCTCAAAAGAACCATTAGGGCCCGTTGTACGATATGGTGACCAGAAGTGGTCAGACATAGTTCGATGGACAGTCTATGTATTATTCATCGCAGAAGAAATGGGTATCAATTCAAAAAACATAGATAAGATGAAGAATAATATTGATCCATATATCCAAAGATTTATGGGTGAATTAAATGGTATAGACCATCCACATCTTGGTGCTAAACTTGGATTAGATGCAAAATGGTCATACAACATAATTAAACAAGTAGGAAATTATAAAGAAATATACGAAAGAAATGTTGGGCCGGATACCCCAATAGGATTACAACGAGGTTTGAATCAACTTTATAGTCATGGAGGACTTTTATACGCGCCGCCGCTGAAGTAGGGGAATATGTGGAAAAAGAAGAAATTAATCATTTTGCAAAAGTACCAGAAGATCGTACTGCCGTAGATAATATTCTCCGCCTCAACCACGGCAATCAAATGAGATTGGGGTTGATGGCAGATGCAAAAGCTAATATTATGATTACTGTTGCATCTATTGTATTTTCTATAACGATTGCAAACCTAGACAATGAGATGATGAAATGGCCCCTACTAACATTTGCAACAGGAAGTTTCTTCTCATTATTGTTCGCGATATTTGCTATTATACCAAAGACGGATTATCCAAAAGACAGAAAAGGAGATATAGATAGAAATTCTCCCGCATTCAATCCGTTATTTTTTGGACACTTTGCACATCTTCCAATAGATGAATATAAGGAAGATTATGCAGAAAAATTGATGACTGATGATTTAGTATATGATGCACTTGCAAGTGACATATACGGACAAGGAAAAGTTCTTGCTCTTAGTAAATACAAATTTCTCAAGTGGTCATACATGAGTTTCCTTTGGGGAATGATAGGTGCAATTATAATATTCTTATTACGAGGGCCTGTTGGTGAGTTTGTCTTACCATACCTAATAAGAGGGCTTGATGCATTTATTAATGAAATGTTATGGATGTTGGATGGAATGAAACACTTGGCGTGTCAAGGAAGTTATCAATGTAGGAGTGGATTGAATGGGAATTAATAAAACGATTAACAGACATTGGAGAGATTGGGCAGCTCTTGTCTATCTTTTCATTTGTCTATGTGATTTTTTTGTGGGCCCTTTATGGTGGAATTTGTTAATGTGGGGATCTTGTAATGAGGTAGTTGCAGCTGGAGGAAAATGCGATGCAACTAGATGGGAGCCATTAACATTACAAATGGGGGGAATGTTACACATATCATTTGGAGCTATATTAAGTGCAACAGCTTGGAAAAAACATCAAGAATTGGAAACTCATAATAATAAGTCTAATTCTACTAATTAGTAGTTGTGGAAAGGGTTCATACAAGAGTCCTTTAGGTAGTGGTGATAAATCTAACCTACCAGTTACAGTAAAAATACTTGTTGAACACGCAGAGTATTGTAAAGCAATTTATGATATTGGTGGTGACCAAAAAGATGAGGTTGCTTTTGAAGTAATACAAGATGGTGGAATAACCATTATTGTTATTAGGGGAACTGCAAATATAGAAAATGTACAGTCTGATATTGATATACGTTTGGTAAGGGATGATAAATTATCATTACGCCTTCATAAAGGATTCAGAGACGCATCTCTAGGAGTTATGGAGAGTATTGATAGGGATCATACATTAAAACATACAGTGCACATTACAGGACACAGTTTGGGTGGTGCTATTGCACAAATCATAGGAATGTGGTTACACAAAAGGAGTCACAATGTTCAAATTTTCTCTTACGGAAGTCCAAAAGTCAGTAATGAAACTTTGTCTGGTGGACAGCCCACTCATTGGCGTGTGGTTCGTACTAGCGATCCTGTCACTTTTACTCCTCCTTGGCCTTATGTACACACAGGACTTTTCATAGATAGTCAAACTCTGGATTGGGGGCCAGATAACGACAATGGTTTAATTTCTAAAACAGATGGTTTAACCCATGCGATTTCAAAATATGTGGAATCTTTGAAAGAACACACAAATTAAAAAAGGATTATTATGTTTAGTAGAAAAGTTAAAGTTTTTAAACTAATTACAGGTGAAGAGATAATTTGTAGATCGGAAAGAATATTACCAAAAATAGAGGATGGTCAACCAACAAGGCCAGATGTTGATGTTGAACAGGGTGATCAAAAAATAAAATGGTGGATCAGTCAACCAATGACTTTACAGGCTGTACCCACCGCAGCTGGAAAATTAGCATATCAGTATGTACCTTGGTTAAAAACTGGTAAAAATGAAAAAATAGAATTAACTGAAGACAAAGTTATTGCGGTGGATAGTCCATCTGAAGAATCAGAAAAAAACTACCTTGCAAAAGTAACAGGACTAACACTCTAAACAAGTACATAATGAGTATATTAAGAAATGTGGTATGTATAAAATGGGGAAGTAAATACTCAGCCGAGTATGTTAACAAATTACACAGTATGGTTGAAAGGAATTTGTCTTTACCTCATAGATTTATTTGTTTAACTGATGATTCTACTGGATTAAATTCAGAGATTGAAACTAGATCATTGTTAAGAAAAGAGCTAAAATGGAGTTACACCAAATTTGAGTTGTTTGAAAAGAAACTACAGGACATAATTGGACAGATTCTTTTTCTTGATTTAGATGTGGTGATTAACAATTCAATAGATGATTTGTTTTTATTTGAACCAGATGCTGAATTTGTTGGTATTAAAGATTGGAAGATTGATTGTATAAACGCATCATGTATGAGATTTAATGTAGGTGAACACTCTTATATCATTGATAACTGGTATGAAGCAGTAAGAACAAAATTTACAGAAGAGGAATATTTTGATTCTTCATTGAATGGAAGGAAAACCTTATATCATGATTTAAATTCTTTTCCTCCCGCAGTTTATAGAGGAGATCAAGAATGGACTACAAATCAACTAAAAGATCATAATGTGGATATAACTTACTATCCCTCTGATTGGTTACAAAGTTATACTTGTGGATATGATATGAATGCAAAGATTGTAGTTTTTCATGGAGCACCCAAACCACATGAAGTGGAGGATACATGGGTAAAAGAAAATTGGAGATAACATGGCAAAAAGAAGAACTCTAGAGACAGTATCAAGGAAAAAACCTACACCGAAAAGAACCAGTATAGGAAAGTCTAGTAAATCTAGACCAAAAAACAAACATAAAAGAGCAAACTGGAAATCCTATCGTGGACAAGGAAAATGAAAACATTTAAAGGATATCTAACAGAATTTGCAGTACAGAGTACATCAGATTATGTATTCGATACTCCAAGTGGAGAAGCAGGAAGTTTAAAGATTCCTATTTCTGGCCCGATGTTCAAAAGAATATGGCCAGATACGATTCGTGCAACGGTATTTCATGTAACTGACAATCTGGAAAAATTAGGAAAACTTGAAGGTAAAAAGAAATCTATCTCAGCATTTTTCTCAATGATGTCTCGTTATATGGAAAAGGGTGTTGCAACAGGGGGTGGGGTTGTTGCAGAAATGGATGCAGATGTTCTAATCTCTGCAAGTTCAGATATTATGAGTGAAGTGGACAAGACAGGGAGAAGGTGGGTTGAAATGTCTTGGTTTGCAAATGCACAAAGGTATGGTGTTGGAGCTGATTTTCGTAAAGTAGAAAAAGATTTAACTGATTTAATAGAGAAATTAGTTAAAAAACATCTTCACTTTGCACATCCTGAGCTCATCCCCGCTTTTGATGCTTGGGGAGATATGAAAAGACAACTGAAAGGTGATGGTAAAAAATTAAGATTAGTTATAAAGGACTATTTTGATGGTGTAGAGAAAATTCTTAAACGACATCAAAAAACAATGGGGAGTATATTTTATGGTTATGCAAAGTCAAAAAGAATGACAGAGGACTCATGGGATGAACAGATAGTCAATAATATTAAGATTAAAAAAGTTCATCTTATAGATTTTACAACGAAAGCACCATCACTTCAAGACAAATTAGATTCGGACAAAGAGTATGCAAAATCTAAAAATTGGCAAATAAAGGTATGGGATGCGACAGAGACAATGGATTTAGAAATTTATACAAGAGAAGTTGTGAAGAAAGAACAACCACCAAGAAATATTGCTTATTAGGGAAAAAATGAAAACATTTGAAGCACACCTGCAAGAGGCGGTGAATGAGAAAAAATACAAATTAGTAATTCTTTCTCACGATGACCCACATGACCCTAATGAGACATGGATACTCATTAGAGATAAAGCTGAAGCATTAGGTCTTAAAGTATTACTTGCTGAGTTTGTTGGGACATATACTAAAAAGACATCAGATGGTAAACGATTCATACATTCATTTGGATTGGATAAAGAAGGTAAAGTCATATTACCAACTGCCAAGAATAAGGGTGTAGAGTATGCTAAACCATTTGAGATAGATCCGAGTGATACTTTGATAATGGCCAGAGGTATTGGAACTTCAGCCAAGTCTGGAAACCGCTCATGGGGTGATATGTGTAAAGTGTTTGAATATGAAGGTTTTACAGTCATAAACTCTACAGAATGTCATAATATATGTAATGATAAGTGGATGAACAATTTGATATTCAAAAGAGAGAAGTTTAATACACCGAAAACTGTTAGAATAAATCATCCAGAAGGAGCCAAATGGGCATTGGAAGAGTTGGATACTGACTTTCCACTCATTCTAAAGACTGCCGCCGGTTCTAGAGGTATCGGTGTAATGTGGATAGAGAGTGAAAAGGCGTTACATGGTATAGTTCAATTGTTGTATAGAGAAGATGAGTATATAGATATCATTTTACAAGAATACATAAAGACTGATTATGATGTTAGGGCTATAGTTTGTGCAGGTAAGATTCTTGGAGCAATAAAAAGACCTATAGTGGATGATGATTATAGAAGTAATGTATCACAAGGTTCAGAACCAGAACTTCATGAACTAACAGAAATAGAAGCTTCCGAGTCTATACGAGCAGCGAAAGCGGTAGGTGGATTGCTTACAGGAGTTGACTTTATTCCAGCTAAAAATAGGCTAAAAGATGAACCATATTTCATAGAAGTAAATTCCACACCAGGGCTGATGGGAATAGAAGCCACTCTATCTAAAGCTGCAGCAAAACCTTTAGGTAAGAAACTTAAACAAGAAGGTACGAGTATTACCACAGAAATATTAAAACGATTTTTTGATCGTAAACATTGGACAGGAAAAAAAGAAGGCGGTGGATAAAGACTTTAAAGTATTAACTCAATTAAGTAGGACAAGGGGATTTTATTGTGAAACTGTACTGAAATATAAAACAAAAGATGGTTATACAGGATACATTGTAAAAGTTAGGAACAAAGAAAAGAAATGAAAACCACATTAGTAACAAAAAAAATAGAAGGGATGGGGCGTACTTCCCAAAGGTACACCCCTGACAGTCTTTCATGCCGAAAGTATATATGATTAAAGCAGAATCAATTCTAAAATGGACAGTAGAGGGTTCTTTATTAAAAAAACTGAAGATGGTTAGAGCTCAAATTCTATCTAAAAATTCAGACGCAGTTGCAATACCAGACAGCGATTTACATATAACTCTTGCAGCTGGAAGTGGATGGCAGAAACTTAGAAGTAGGGTTAAAGCTAAAGATATAGATGAACCAGAGTTTTCTATAGATATAGATCCAACTATTAAAGTAATAGAAGAGGGTTGGAGAAAATCTTGGTATGTTAGAATGAAAAATCAGCAAGATTGGAAAGAATATGTAATGGATTCGTTACAAGGTACATACGATTCTGGAAGAGTGTACCACATAACCCTTGCAAATCTTACTGGTAATAAAATGGATTCAGTAGCAGTAGTAGAAGAAAGAGACTACAAAGATGAGTACAAAAAATTCCAATCTTCAAAAAAGAGTAAAAAGTATCGTGCTGAATTGAATCGGTACAATAGAAGGAAAGGTACTTATGGGAATGGAGATAAGAAAGATGCATCTCATAGAAATGGTAAAATAGTAGGATTTGAAGATGAGTCTGTTAATCGTGGAAGAGCAGAAAAGAGTAGACTTAAAGTTGAAGAATTTTTCTATCTAGATGAAAACATTACACCAGAACAACTTAGTAACACTAAGAAAGCTGTTAATAAACAATTTTCATCTTTAGGTATGAGGGTAGATTTACAGACAAGACATTTTGCTAAAAGAAAAGATGATACCAGAAATGTTAAACCGATTAGTTCAGCAGAACTTATTGGAGTTTTTAAACGAGCTGCAAAGAAGTGGAAAAGTCAAAAGTTCACAGATACTATTTTAAAGACAGTAGATCCAGTAACAGGAAATAAAGACCAACAGGCGGTTATATATGATCCAAGAACAGACATTAACATCGCCGCAGTTCTAAATACTACTAGAAGTAAATCACCAGAATTTGTGATAAAGACTATAATGAGGAAAAAGGATTTTAAAACTCGTAGCCCAAAACTAGAACTATGAAAACATTTCAAGATTTTATTCAAGAGGGAGTTAATGACCCCGGCATCTTCAAAGCATTCTTCACTGCTGGTGGGCCGGGCTCTGGTAAATCCTATGTCGCTTCTTCTTCTGGTGCAGGAAGGAATAATCCGTATGGACTAAAGGTGGTTGACTCAGATCCACTATTCGCTAAAATGTTAAAAGATGCTGGGTTGGCAACTACACCAGAAGATATCTATTCAGATGAAGGACAAGCAATAAGAGATCTAGCTAAAGGTATTACTTCTAAACGAAAGTCTGGATTCATTGAAGGCCGTCTTGGACTTCTTATTGATGGAACTGGTAAAGATTATAAAAAGGTAAAGAAATCCTCTGACGCTCTCAAAAAGATTGGTTATGATACTTATATGATATTTGTCAATACATCACTTGATGTGGCTCAACAAAGAAATGAAATGAGGTCTAGACAATTAGAGAAAAGGGAAGTAACTAAAATGTGGAATGCAGTCCAAGAAAATATGGGAAAATTTCAATCTTATTTTGGTAGAGGTAACTTTCTCTTAGTAGATAATAATGTTGCCGGTGAAGATGTTTTCACTCAAGTATTCGTGGAAATTGGAAAACTAATCAAACAAAAACCATCCTCACGAGCAGCAAATGCTTGGATAAAGAATCAACGCGCTATTAATAGAAGGGGTTGACAATCCCCTAAAGGTGTGATATAATTATTATGTTGAGTGACATTCTCCTTCTTTTCTTGGTGTCTACACCAATATATATAAGAATTGAATATTTAAGATTATATAATGAGTATTATTACAGATACAAAATATCTGAGTCTTTTATCTCCGCGATTAGACCGATTTAAAAAAGTCAGAGACTATCTCTGGAACTTTCGATGCCCTCAATGTGGAGACTCCCAAAAATCAAAATCTAAAGCAAGGGGTTATGTCTATCGTAAAAAGACAGACCTTTTCTTCAAATGTCATAATTGTGGTGCAGGTCAGTCTGTGGGTAATCTTATCAAAGACCTTGATCCTTTTCTCCATAAACAATATATCATGGAGAGATACAGGGCGGGGGAAACTGGTCAAAGAAAATCTAAAACACCAGAATTCAAATTTGAAACACCAACATTCAAACTAAAGGAAACTGAAATAGATTTACCATCTATAGAATCCTTACCAAAAGAACATTACGCAAGAGTTTATTGTGAAGGTAGAGAAATACCTCAACAGTTTATGAATAAAATCTTCTATACAGAAGATTTTAAAGCATGGGCCCTTTCAGTATGTCAAATAGATTACTCAAATTTGATGGGTAAAGAACCAAGACTAGTGATACCCTTTTTTGATAAAGATAACCAACTTATCGGAGCACAAGGGCGGGCCCTACAAGAATCCAAAGTTAGATATGTAACAGTTAAGATTCACGAAGATGTACCAAAAGTATTTGGACTTGAAAGATGGAATTCAGACCAACATACATATTTGGTAGAAGGCCCAATTGATTCATTCTTTCTTCCAAATTGTCTTGCAATGGCTGGTGCAGATATGTCTGATTTGAGTATCCTCAATAAAGACAAGACCACACTCATATTTGATAATGAGCCAAGAAATTTTCAAATAGTGAAAAGTATGATAAGGTTTTTAAAGAATGGTTGGAAGATAGTTATCTGGCCAAATTCAATTACTTGTAAAGATATAAATGACATGGTTCTAACCAGTATAAAAGATGCTCGGTTAGTTGAAATTATAAATAGAAATACTTACTCTGGACAGAGGGGTGAGTGGGAAGTGCAAAGTTGGAAAAAAGTTTAGGTATGAAAACCATTCATCAACTAGGATTTGTAAAACTTCTAGATGTAATGGGTGATGATGAAGAAGTAGAGAATTCTGCTCGTATTAGTTATGGAGAAGGAACAAGAAAGGTAAATCAAACGCGGAACCTTATCCGTTACCTAATGAGACATAAACATACCTCACCCTTTGAGATGTGTGAAGTCAAGTTCCATTTGAAATTACCAATTTTTATTATGAGACAGCTCGTTAGACATAGGACGGCTAACCTAAACGAGTATTCTGGCCGTTACTCAGTAATGAGTAACGAATTCTATCTGCCTGAGGGTGATTACCTCGCTAAACAATCTACGACAAATAACCAAGGTAGGGGAGAACCCCTAGACAGTCAGGGTTTATTACAATTTGAATTCAATAGAATTTATGATGGTGCTTCTATGGCATATCAAGTTCTATTAGAACATGAACTATCTAGGGAAGTAGCTAGGGCACTTTTACCTGTGGCTAATTATACTGAATGTATATGGAAAATTGACTTACATAATTTTTTTCATTTTGTAAAATTGAGAGCTGATAGTCATGCTCAAAGAGAAATTAGAGACTACGCAGATGCAATGTATGAATTGGTTAAGCCCAACTTTCCCATATGTTGTGAAGCATTTGAAGACTACGGACAAGATGCAGTTACCTTCTCAAAACAAGAGATGGAACTTATTAGAGAAGCGATATGGGATGGCCGTGGAAATATCGGTGAAGATTCTGAAGAAAAATTAGGAAAGCGAGAGTCAAAAGAATTTTTAGAAAAATTAAATAAAGAAGAAGGAGATCCAGAATGAGACTACCAACAATTTATCAAGAATATATTCACCTATCCAGATATGCTAGATGGGATTATGACTTAAAAAGAAGAGAAACGTGGGATGAAACAGTTGGTAGATATTTTAACTTTTTTACGGAGTGGTTAGAAGAAAAAAATGGTTACAAGTTAGAGAACGGAGAACGAGTAGGACTAGAAAATGCAGTTAAAGAATTAAATGTAATGCCTTCAATGAGGTGTCTTATGACTGCAGGCCCAGCACTCAAGAAAGAAAATGTCGCGGGATACAATTGTTCTTATGTTAAAGTAGATAGTCCAAGATCGTTTGATGAAATTCTATATGTATTGATGAATGGAACAGGAGTAGGATTTTCTGTAGAAGAAGATTACACAAATCAATTACCAGCAGTTCCAGAAGAATTATATGATACAGATACAATGATTGTTGTAGCAGATTCAAAGTTGGGTTGGGCAAAGGCATTTAAAGAATTAGTATCTTTATTGTATGGTGGTCATATTCCAAAGTGGGATGTATCTAAAGTAAGAGAAGCTGGTGCACCCCTCAAAACCTTTGGTGGACGGGCATCGGGCCCAGCTCCGCTAGTAGATTTGTTTAAATTTACAATAAATACTTTTAAGAGTTCTATAGGAAGGAAATTGAAACCAATTGAATGTCATGATATCGTATGTAAGACGGCAGAAATTGTGGTTGTTGGTGGTGTTCGTCGCAGTGCTCTTATCAGCCTGTCTAACCTCAACGACAGGGAAATGCGATTCGCAAAACATGGTGAGTGGTATACGCATAACGTGCAACGAGCACTCGCGAACAATTCAGTTAATTATAAAGAAAAACCAGACGTTGGCACTTTCATGCGAGAATGGCTCAGTCTCTATGATTCTAAATCGGGAGAACGAGGTATCTATAATGGCATGTCAGCTAAAAGAACAGTAGAAGGATTAAATGAAAGATATAAAGATGGAGATGGAAATTTTATACGAAGAAGAGATCCCAAAGATGACTTTGGCACAAATCCGTGCAGTGAAATCATTCTACGGAGTAGGGAGTTTTGCAACCTATCTGAATGCGTTATCAGACGAGAAGACACTAGCGAATCTCTCAAAGAAAAAGTTAGAATTGCAACAATCCTTGGAACATTTCAATCAACCCTTACTGAATTCAAATATCTCTCAAGAGAATGGAAACGTAATTGTGACGAAGAACGATTGTTGGGAGTATCCCTTACTGGAATCATGGATAACCCAATTACCAATGGATCTAAAAAAGGATTAGATACATTACTAAAAGAACTAAGAGATGTAGCGTATGAAACAAATAAAGAGTGGGCAGAAAAACTTGGAATCCCCCAATCCGCTGCCATTACTTGTGTCAAACCTAGTGGTACTGTATCTCAGCTTGTTGATAGTGCTTCTGGTATTCATGCCCGCCATAATCCTTATTATATCCGCACTGTAAGAGCGGATAATAAAGATCCTCTTTGTAAAATGATGAAGAAACAAGGATTTCCAAATGAAGCAGATGTAACTAAACCAGAACATACTACAGTATTCTCTTTTCCTATGAAAAGTCCAAAGGGTGCTGTTTTTCGTATGGATATGACTGCAATGGAACAATTAGAATTATGGAAAACTTATGCAGAAAATTGGTGTGAACACAAACCATCTGTTACAATTTCCGTAAAGGAAGATGAGTGGGTTGATGTAGCAGCTTGGGTGTACAAACATTTTGATTCTATTAGTGGTATATCATTTCTTCCCTTTAGTGAGCATGTATATCGTCAGGCTCCATATCAAGACTGTACAGAGGAAGAGTACAAAGAAGCCTTAAAGACTATGCCTAAAAATGTGGATTGGGCAGAGCTATCAAAATACGAATCACAAGACTACACCATAGCAAGTCAAGAATTGGCCTGTGCGGCAGGAGGTTGTGAAATAATTTAATAAGGCAAAGATGAAAAAGTTTTTCATTATTATGTTCTCAATCATATGTCTGTCAGGATGTATAACTAAACAGATAGAACCAGCAAAAGAACCAGTAAAGGAAGAAGTAGTAGAAACAAAACCAAGTTTTACTCCTTGGCCACAAGAAAAGAAGGAATATTGGTACGCAAAATATTTTCTTAGTATGGCTATGAATCCTAATGTACAAAGGATGTTAACACCAGAGACAGTATTTGATATTGTTAGATGTACTGTTAACCAACTAGAAAAGGATTATAAATATGAAAAATTCCTGACTGATATTGGTGATAGAATGCAACTTCCAAACCACATTAGTCAGTACATTTATAATATTTCATTTGCATGTTCAAAAATCGTACAAAATAAAATGGGAAATAAATTCAAAGAAATTCCCATGACACTTGAGGAATCAATTTAAATAGGTAAATTTAAATGCCCATAGAAATTAAGATAAATGAAAATGACTATATACTTTATGAGATATTGTGTGATTACTGTGATGAGGAATACATAATTAAGTATATGATAAATGACAGACCTAAACAGTCTATTGAATGTTGTCCTTTCTGCAGTAATCTGATTGAAGAACCTGTAGAAAGTATTATACATGATGAAGAAACTGGCTGGGATTGATTATTCACTAACATCACCTGCAATATGTATATGGAAAAAAACCGATGATAATAGACAGTTTAATTTTAATATGTGTAATGTATATTATTTGGAAACTACACAACGACTCAAACGGGCCGCACATGGGATTTTAAATTTACATGCAGAGGCTTATCCAGAATGGGAAACAGAGGAACAAAGACATGATCTACTTTCAGATTGGGCTATGAATATAATTAATGGATGTGAAGTATTCATAGAGGGGTATGCATTTGCTACTTCTGGTAAATCTCATGTTCGTTCTGTTGCAGAAAATTCTGGATTATTAAAACATAAGATGTATAAAATTGGACAATCATTTACATCTGTACCCCCATCAGTTATTAAAAAATATGCCACAGGTAAAGGTAATGCGAATAAAGATTTAATGTATAATACATTTTCTAAAGAATGTGTTACACCAGAGAATCTTCACAAAACTCTTAAACCAAAATCAACCAAATTAACAAACCCCACAACTGATATTGTCGATTCCTATTGGATATGTAAATACGGCTGGAGAGAGCTTTTTGTATAATACTCAAAGAAAGACACAAAAGAGAGAGTGGTATCATAGAAATAAAGAAGCAGTTTTAGAACAACAAAAGAATAGTAAGAATAAAAAGGAAAATCAGAAAAAGTGGTATCAAAAAAATAAAAAAAGATGTATAGCTAGAGCCAAAAAGTGGAATGAGGATAATCCTACAGCAAGGAAGCTAATCGTGGAAAGACATAAAACCAAAAATAACTCAAAAGGAGGATGGTCAAATGGAACTTGAACTTGATAATGATACGAGGAAAATGAGAATTCTCAATTATCTAGACTATATGGATGATAAAAGTTTACAAGAAATATCTGTAGCGTTATATAATTTGTCTATAAGAAGACGAGAAATTAGTAATAAAAAGGAGTTGTTAGATGCAACAGGAAAATAAATATGAGAAGTTGCCAAATAGTATGTATCCAAAAGTTAGGCAGCAAGTGATGGATAGGATAGCAACATTTGAAAAGGTTATCGCAGAACATGAAAATGCACAAAGAGAAGCTTTAAAAGAGATTTATAATCAACTAGAAGAAGCAAAAAATGATTTGAAATTTCTTGATGAAGTTAATTAAAAATGAAATCGAAAAAAATAATATACGTTGATGTTGATGGAACTATTTGTGATAATCCTGAGTTACCAGATTTTGCTGATCGGTCATTAGATTATAGTAAAGCAAAACCCAACTATGCTAGAATAGATACTATTAATACTCTATATGATGAGGGACATAATATTACATATTGGACTGCTAGAGGGTGTCACTCTGGAACAGATTATACAGAACTCACGCGTAACCAATTAGAGAAATGGGGATGTAAATATCATGACATACAGGTGGGAAATAAACCACATTTTGATATGTATATTTGTGATAAGAGTTGGAATAGTGAATCATTTTTTCATTATAAACTAAGAGGATTACCATGATGGAAGGGCTCAACAATGATTATAATAAAGAAATGGACTGTTGCCTCCGTGCAAGTAGTATACTATATGCCAGACTATTTGAACTTGGTGAACGAATTCATCTGGCAGACACGAGATACGAAGCCGAACTATCCGCGGATAGAGAAATTTCTAGACTATTGGGACAAAAACATAGATGGGCCCATTAAGGAAGTTTATATACATGATCATGATGAAGCGAAGATTAGACACGTTAACAGAATATTAAAATTTAACTAATAATAAAATAAATGTTCAACATAAAATATTGTCCAACTTGAAACTACTATCCTCAAGCAGTCAGTTTGTCTGCCGCAATAAATCAAGGTCTACCAGATACTTGTGAAATAGAAGAGGGGAGTAAAGGCCAATTTGACTTATTCCATAATGGGAATATATTACTTTCCAAAGCCGCTATGGGTAGGTTTCCTACAATAGAAGATATAGATTATGAATTGATCGAATCGTTATACAAATAAAAGATTTTGACTGAGACATGATTTAAGCACTTGACATATGCAGAAATATACAGTATAATAGTCATAGAAGATTGGTTATGTAAGCTCTGTAGGTGTTCCTGTATGTTTTTTATAATACATTTTATTATAGACCCAAAATAAGTGTTATCAGACACTATTCACAATAAAAACATAAGGAGTTAGGTAAGGGCAAAAATGTTAAAAACGGTACTTATAATTATGGCGACATGGATTGTTATTGGATGTACACCAAGATTAGATAGCAATGGATGTTATGGTTATTGGTATGATCCAGGCTTAAAAAGAGGAACATTATTAAAGAATCAGAATCATGTTTCTCCATATAGACAATGTGTAGATGAAGACAATCATATACTAAACAAAGAAAAAAGACCTTATGGATGAGAGGCAACAAAAAGAACTACGTTATGCAATGGAAACTCAGTATAGATATAAGTTTTATAACTCTCCTGAGTTTCCTTTTCTTCCATCAATGGGAATAAAGCATGTTTTTCAAGGATTTGAAATCAAAGAAGAAGAATTTGGATATATCGGAATGTTACACCTATGGTGGACAAATGAAGATAATAAAATTGAATACGATAATCCAAGATATTTTGTTAAGGGAACTTGGCATGGAGAATGGTTAGATGATCCAAAGGAAGGTATTAAAAAAGCAACACAAATACAAAAAGAAAATACTCTTTTAGATGTGAATAAGCTGTTCAAAGTACATTATGACTTTCACCAAGAAATCCAAAAGAAACAAGCTGAGAGAAATTTTAACGAAGAGACAGAAGAAATGGCTAGTATAATATCAAAACAAAAACTACCAAATTAGGACATAAGATGTCAAGTTATAGAGAAATAACAGTAATGGGATCGATACTGGAAAGAAAGAGCCGAGGTAGATTATGGAATAATGATACCCCTGTTCAGTCTAAGAAAAAGAAACACAAGAAATCAAAAGAACATTATCGCAAGAATTGGGATAAAGATTTATGGGATTAATTGAAGTATTGATTCCATTTATACCATGGCTTACATATTCATGGTTATGGGAAAAATCAGTTTATATAGCAGTGACAATTAGTACAATCTATCATTGGGATAAACCTCATGGATTTTGTGAAAAGGTAAACTCAGCGGGATATGATTACCAAGGAGTCTTTTATTGTCTTTAATAAAGGAAAATTATATGAAAAATTTAGAAGAGCTCTGGAGCAGGATTGGTTCAGTAACGAAGGATGAAGTAATTACTGCTGTTCTTGGAGATGAAATATTATTAGCAGAAAGTAGATTACAACCACACGATACAGGACATTTACATGACTATATTGCAAGACTTACTCATAGATTAGTTGAGGTAAAGAAAGGTAAGGAGGAGTGAAAGCAACAGTATATACTGGCCCCTCATGTATTTGGTGTGATAGAGTAAAGGGATTACTCAACGATAATAATTACACTATAGAAGAAATTATGATGAATGGTTCAGTTCTTAAAGAACTTCAAACCAAATATAATAAAACAATAAGAACAGTCCCGCAAGTTATAATAGAAGATACTTTGATAGGGGGATATAACGAAGTAGAAGACCTAATGAAAGGTCTTACATCTATTAATAAGGTATAAATGGCAAAAACAATAATAACATCAAAAGATGATAAAGTTGTATGGGGAACAATGATCGCGATAATAGTGGTTGTAATTGGATGGACTTGTGTATTAGTATATGGTATTAAGAAAGATGTCTCGCAAATTAAAAACACAGTTTTAAATATACAAGAAACACTTAAACCAATAGAAAATATTAACGATCCAATTGGACTCATACAACATATGAGTAATAAAAGACCTCTCCAAAAAGAATATCCAGAGGCTAATTTTCATAATTCAACAGTACCAGATGAGCCCGAAAAATTGAATATAGAAATGCAATTTACAGAAACACTTGAATCAAAACTATAAAAGAGATAAAATATAACATGGAAACATCATTTGAAACAGAAACGAAGAATAAACAAGCTTCAACATGGGCCGGATTCTGGTTCATGGTTTTTCTTACTTCTCTCATGGTAGCCACATGGGGAGATCCAGACCTAATTGACGCACTAATATATCACCTCTCAGATGGGTATTACAAATGAAAATAAAACAAGAAAAAAATTCATCACTCGCAGTATCTATCTATGTTCTCGCGATGAGAAAACAAATAGAAGAAGAACTAGAATCCAAGTATTCAAAACGAATTGACTATCTGATAGGTGCGAATAATGAACTAGCGCGTGAACTAGAAAAGGCCGAAATAGAATGTAAAAAGATGGCCGAAATCGCAGACAGTATACTTCTATCTAAGAACGAAGAAATCAATACAAAGAAAACCGCCCAGATATCGAATAAACCCTCCAATGGGAAAAAGTGAAGAAAAAAAGACTGAGGAAGAAGAATTAGAACAGTTTAAAAAAACAGTAAGAACAATGGAATGGTTGTGGGGCCCCGATGAAACACGAAAGGTGTTAGGCCTGTTAAAGGGTAGACAAAGAAAGAAGGGCCAGAGTGAGAGAACAACAAGGACATGATAAACTATACAAAATGGGCTTCGATGGAGCGGCAATTGAGAAGTTACGGAATCTGAATGAAAAACAATATAGAGAGTTACTTACTATTCTTTCGCAAGAGTTTCACAAAGAGAAAGGGAATACACCATAATAGATGAAAAAATTAAATTCATATAAAGAAGCGCCATGGCCAGATAAACATATAGTACATGACGGCCCTAATGTGGTAGTATATAAAGATGGATTCCCTGTTACAGAAGGTCATCTTCTGTTCGTGCCAAAAAAAGTAGAATGTAGAAGAGATATTACAAGATGTTTCGAGATAGCTTACGAATGGGGTGTACAAGGTGTTTGTGATTACAAGTGGACTTCTTTTAACGTAGGTATCAATAACGGAGTCGAAGCTGGGCAGTCCGTAGGTTGGCCGCATGTACATCTAATTCCAAGAAGAAAAGGAGATACACCATATCCAAAAGGTGGAGTAAGGCACGTAATTCCGTTGAAGGGCAATTATAATGAGACAGAGACACAGATATGAAACACAAATACAACTTTGAAAACGCAACAGAGAAGAGACAAGCAGATAAGGAATATGGTCATGTTCTGATGCCAGATCCAGACGGCCAAGAGAAACATCCAGAACACCTATGGCAACATGAACATCTTCAAGTACTACAACGACATGCGTTAAATGGTGATGTGAATATGTGTAAAACAATGATTGCAGAACTGCCGGAACACCAAAGGAATGACACTATAGAGATGTTAAAAGGTTCAGTAAGAGAACACGGAAGAGAAATAGATCTATGAAAAAAAGAAAAAATAGAGTAGGTAAACGTGGTAAAAAAGGATGGAGAAAACGTAGTCCTAGATGCACATTGTGTACTGCTATTCGATGGATGGGAAATATAAAAGGACGCCATCCGTTACGATTACTCAAACAACTACAAAAAGAAAAATATGAAGAAAAAGACGCGGCATGAAGGTGATGAATCTACCGTAGCATTTTGGTTATGGATGAAAGCCCTTTATAAGGATTCAGAATAATGTACTCAGGAAATGAATACTACGAAGAGCAGTGGAAAAGATTTCGTAAGTCCTATGACATCAAAAACAAGTACCATGACTATGTAGGAAAACATTCATTATTTACAGACTACAGAATAGAAGCTACAGTATGGAACGAACCGATGTTAACCAGAATGCATAAAACCATAAGACTAGAGGGGCGGCCGAAGTCTATATGATTAAACCATTTCAACTTGTATGGGAGATATTCGTATTTGGTTTACAAGCGCTATTTTTGTATGTACTAGCACTTATTCTCTGTATAGGACTAATTGGTTACACCATTGCTGATAGAAGACAACAGGAGCCCGCAATTATCTATGAAAAAGTAGTAATAGAGAAGGAAAAGAAAGACACAATATGTGCCAGAATCGCAGGATGTCGAGTTTTGGAGGATGGAACTGTAGAATGGTAAAACAAGGAAGACAAAAATGAAGGACGCGACGCTGTTATTCTTCATAGGACTAGTGACAATTACTGTAACAATAACGATGATAAACGGAATGAAAAAACTGAAAAGAGAATGGAATAAAGGGTCAAATACAGCGGCTGTATGTAAAGAAGGTGGATTACCAGACTATAGGTGCAGTATGGAGGCGGTGAAATAAATGAGAAATAACGTAACACACTTTCCATTGAATAAAGAAGATATTATGAGGTTAAAACCAGAAGATATATGTGGTAGAGTTTGGAAAGCTTCAAAGTATGGTAGTGCTGATATATCCAACAACAACAACGACAATAGACTAAAAGTGGTACGAAACGTGAAACGAACACCGCCCACAAAAACACCAGCTGAGACTATAGAGCCAACAACAATGAAACGAAAAAATCAGATCGCACCAGAAATTATAGAAAAAATTGACGATTATATTGAAGACACAGCAGAAAAGTTATGGCATATTTTTAAAGGTTTATTTAAAAGATGACTGAAATATGGATTGCGTTGGTACTGACATGGACACCGCTGGTAGAGAGAGTAGTAGATAAAGAGTTTAACACAGAGAAAGAATGCTGGGAATACTACGAAACAGAGATTGCACCAAACACCACATTGGCGGAAGGTAAATGGGGAAAACAAAACCTTACAAGTCAGAATAGAAGACCAGATAAGAACTTTCACTTTAAGACTAATTGGAACTATCCTATAAGAACATATAAAGGAATAGGTGCAACAGGGGAAGGAAAGGATTCAGTATGGTTATCCTGTGAACCGAAGTACGCAAAGATATACAATCAATGAGACATGAGATAGAGAATTATTCATGGGAGATAGTACAGAATATGATTGAGAGAGAGGTGAGCGCTGCGTTTAAATTAAGGGATGATCCTATTCTACCATCCAAAAAAGAAATAAAGAGGATAATAAGGGAAACTGTGGGCGCTAAAATAAATGGCAATTAAACCTGTGCTATGTCGCGCTGATCAGTCATCTTCATTCGGCCATTCACGCCCGTCTACGCGGACACACATAACTATATACGACATCCAACTATACCACACACGGCCGTGCCGGCACTCGCCACACATAACAGAGTACAAGAATCGTGCCAAACTGGCCATGGCAGCGCAGAGCTTTACATAGCTATAGTGCGCTTCAGATCGTCTCCGCGTGGCCCTTTTTAGCATACGGAGCAGAAATGGCCGACACCTAGCGCTAAACCACGATACTTAGCGCTAAACTACACACCACGCGCGTCAGGGCACTTGACAAAGCTCTTGACAGGTGGTATAATACTGGTGTAGGCTTAAATAAATCATAAATTTCACACATAAGGACACATGACTATATCAATTCAACTGAAACCAAACGACAATCCAGAGCGCGCTATAACCAAGCTCAAGAACATAGTAATCAAGGAGGGACTATACAAGGAACTCAAGGACAGGCGGTACTATGCCAAACCGAGTCTCAAGAGAAAACGTAAGAGAGAAGAGGCCGCACGACAGCGAGTAAAGGATTTACACAAGGACATACGAGCTGCACTCAAGGATGAGGAAAACTTTATGCAGTAGAGCGCAGAAAAGACTTGACACTATTCTCTCTATATGGGATAATAGTTACATAATGAAGCTAACCCTCTAATGGAATGTCTATGAAGAGAATGAAGGTACGAGAACCCAAACGAGATTGGTCTGCTTACTCTACGGAGCAAGAGGCCAACCTTGAATCATCTCACACCACTACGAAGAGCAGTACGTTGAGAGTACTGAGAACAGAGATGATAGATGGTAAGATGTACAAAGTCTTGACAGTAGGTTGAAACTGTGATATAATATGAATAGTAAGTGGGAGCGTCGCAGTCAAAGCGCTGGGCGCTAGCGCTATTATTAACCTCAACCCGATAGAAGGGATCATAGGTGGACATGACTTAGATTAATTTTTAAAACAATGAAAAGGGGGTCACAGAGTCGCTTCGGTGGTGATTCCCTAGCACCCGCCAGGGGGAACGGCGGCGCAATTGTGTGCCGTTGTAGCCCCCTATTCGTGTATGTGGGGTGCCGGTCTGAGAAGGGATTAGGGTGCATGCGGTTTATATGATAGCGAACAATGGGGGTAAGGTATCCAACCTTATCGTAGGCCCCCACCAAAATAGTTCACTCAGTATTTTAAACAGTATCACTAATATTACGGAGCCCCCCTTTTATACAGGGTCAGCGCCGCCTGTCGGGGATACCTTACTATAAATTACTCAAACAAAATATACAATGAAAAAGAAAACCATAGCACGGAACTACAAGATACTCCACGAAGCTGCAACTACACTAGCTGCACTCAGGGATAAAACAGAATTACGAAACGAAATGCCTATAGAACAGATACAGGTGCACTTAGTAGATGGGAGCGGAGATGGAATAGTTCTTTGTCTAGAGTACGATGAGGTGGTGAATGGAGAGTTGAATAAAACCTTTCACAGCATGGAGGAGTACTATGCAGAAGAGGATGCCGTTATAGAGGTGGAGCTCGAGAACGCAGCAGATCGTGAAGTGGAAGACTATTGGGGAGAAGACGAATCCGAAGATGAAGAGTTTGAAGAGTTTGTGAATCGAGAAAGACGGCGACGAGAACCTTTATTGAATTGAGCTCGAAACGGCTGCCGTGGTGGTGAAACTGGTAGACACGCATAGCGTAGGGAATATCCCGTGCGGGTTCGAGTCCCGCCCACGGCACCAACAGCGTTAAGTGAAATAGGCGTAGTGGCTCTGCGCTGCCAGCGCTTGAAAAAATGCGTGAAGCTTGAAAAATCGGAACTGAGAATCTAATTTGTAATGTGTGGAATGAAAAAAATTAAATTAAATACTTGTGCCTTTGTGATGAGAGTTGTCGAACATGAGCGGTTTAAAGATTATATGTTGAATTATATAAAAAATCAACCTACAAATAGATTGATTGAAGGCCTGGATGATATTACAAATACAGATTGGAATGATTCTCATGATGGTAGTAGAAAATATGTCAAAAAATTTGGTAATATTATTCAACCATATTTAACAAAAATGGGCGAAGAGTTAAGAACATCTGTCTTTAAAATTAGTGATATATGGTATCAACAATATTCAAAATATTCTAAACATCAATGGCACTATCATGGAGGAGCAAATTGGTCAGCGATTTACTATATTGAACTACCAGATACTAGCATAAAAACAGAGCTTTTTGATATACCAGAAAATAAGATTATTAATAGTATTGAAATCAATGAGGGAGATTTATTTTTATTTCCTGCAAATATTTTACATAGGTCGCCGCCAAACAAAACAGACGAAGTGAAAACAATAATTTCTTTCAATGTTGACTTTGACGGAGTAACACAGGTGTTTAAATCCAATGATAAAAAATATGTGGTGGCAGAAAAAAAATAAAGTATTATTTTATTGTTCTATAAGTGGTGTCGAAGAAACGATGCCTATTTTACCTGCGAAAGATGTGTCATATGCTTGGGTAAAAAAAGTTATGAAGTCTTTTAAAGAAAAAAGTCTCGATGTGTCTAGTACATCAAACGATGGTAAGATTAGACACGTTTCAAGATGCCCTGGCATATTTGGAATTAAAAATCAAGGTTGGATTATTAGGACATGGCAAGACATTGAATTAACATTAGACGAATCCGCGTGGTCTTGGCGTACTCCAATGAATCAAAAAACACTATCAAATGGTCTTAGTGCAGAGGAAGTAACACACCATCCAGAAGAAAGCTTGAAACAACATTTAGACCATTGGCCTGAAAATGCCTTTCAGCACATAATTAAAATCAATACACCTTGGTTCGTAAAAGTACCAAAAGGTTATGTCTTAAATCAATTCCACCCAGCTTACCTAGATGAAAACAGATTTACTTCTTTGCCTGGATCGTATTCACCAGATCATGGTGCAGGGACTATAAATATTCCTATGATATGGCATAGTAAAAAAGGTAACTATCTAATCAAGGCAGGAACACCAATTGCTCAATTAATATTAAGTAAAAAAGAAGATATTGATTATGAAATTAAACTGGTAGATGATAAATTTAAAAAAGAACAAAGTATTAAGAAGATTTTAGAAACTATGACCTTCAAAAGAATATATAAAAATATAATAAAGTATCATTCAGCCTCATAAATAATATAACGTATAATATTTTTTATTAAAGAACCTTGAATTTGAAAGGAGATATTATGTCTAGTGAAAAAAAAACTGCAGTAATTATTGGCAACGGCCCCAGTAGAAAAAATTATACCGAGCAACAATTTAAAGATATGGGAACTACTTTTGGTTGTAATTCCCTGAGACACACCTTCGCACCAGATTATCTAGTAGCAGTAGATCCTTGGTTACAACAAGAAATTATTCTTGATGGTAACGCTGAAGCTGTAGCTAACAAAACAGATACGGATTATATCATGCAAAACAAGTGTCTATTTCGTGATTATGAACCTCTTCCTACTCATGGTTGTCCGCCAGAGACTGTTGCTGATGAGTGGAAAGGGTATAAGACAGTATTTCACGGAGCTAGGGTTCGACATCATAATGTTCCTGAAGGAACGGTAAATCATGAGGGAGTACCTGTCAATGCAGAATCATGGAGTTATGCTATGACTTGGATGATGTGGGCTAATGAGAAAGATCCACGATTGGGTGATCTTATGACAGCTCATATAGTTTTCGCTGTAAATACTGGTAATATAGAAAATTTAAAAAGTAAAGAAGCTGGTAATCCTTTGGGTGTTCGGAGTCAAGGCCCAGCTGGGGCATATGCAATGCAGGGAGCTCTAGAGAAAGGATTTGAACATTTGATCGTGATTGGATTTGATGCCCTTGCTGGTGAATACAGTACTAGTAGTGAACGAGAACAAACAGATGAACATAAGAGTCAATGGAAACAGGATTATGATACTATCTTATCATATTATCCAGATGTAACTGTAGAATGGAGAACTGAATAATGTCTGATCCTTATACTGAACAAATGCGAGCTCAACGTGAAGCTGCTATAGAAGAAACTAGAAATTGGGTACGAAAGTGGGATGCCGAACAACGAGAAATGGTACTTTGGATTCTAGAAGAGGAAGTTCGTCATGATAAATTATTAAATTTTACTCATGAAAATGGAGATAAAAATAAATCTGAATTGAATTGATAAGGAGAAAAGATGTCAACAGATAGTTTAATTGTGATACCCGCAAGATTTAAATCTACAAGATTGCCAGGAAAACCCTTGAGGATGATTGGTGATGATACAATGTTACATAGAGTTTATAAAAGATGTTCAGAAACACAGCTTGATACAGTAGTAGCTACAGATGATGATCGAATAATTTCTGAATGTAAAGAAAAGGGTATGGAATGGGTAAAGACTTTATCTGAACATAAAACTGGAACAGATAGAGTAGCAGAAGTAGCAGTGAATCAGTTATGTGGGCCCTATGAGAATTATATTAATGTTCAAGGTGATGAACCCTTTGTCTTAGTTGAAGATATTTTAGAAATTAATCAATGGATTATGCGAAAAGGACAAACTTCACCAAACAGCCCTTCCGAAATATCATTTCCAGATCAAGAAGAAGTTATTTGTGGTATGTGTCCAATTAATGATGAGGAACAATATTGGAGCCCAAATGTTCCTAAAATAGTACTTGATTATGATCATGTTAGTCAGACTACCAACGCGGCCGCAAAATTGAGGTACATATCCAGAGCACCCATACCTGGCGTAAAGGGGGGGATGCCTTGGCCTAAAGATGAGGCTTTTAAACAAGTCTGTATCTATGGGTTTAAACGATGGCAGTTGGTATTTTATTCAGACTATGTAAAGAGCTGGCCAGTAGATGATCCACATGAAGGAAAATCAACTATTGAATATTATGAAGACATAGAGATATTAAGATTTTTTGATCTTGGAATTGATATTAGAATGGTGTTCCTTAATGGTACTCCATTAGCTGTTGATACTGAAGAAGATTTAATTAAAGCCAATGAACTCCATGAAAAAAATCCACTTATATGATGATGCATTATTAGAAGAACAGTTTAGTGACTTTAAAGATAAAATTCTCAGTCCATATTTTCCTTGGTATTTTTATCCTTATGTTTCATATGATGATGAAGATCTGTCTGTGTCTCCTGGCCAATTTGTACATGATACTTACAAAAATACAGAACAACTTACTCCATATTTTCAAGATCCCATAAAGAAAACATTACTTTCTAATATTAATTGGAAACAGTTATATAGTGTAAGATTTAGGTTACATCTTAAATTACCAGAACCTTTTTTTAGTGATTTTCATACAGATTTGGGAGCTGTAATGGATGAAGAAAGTTGTGCTTTATGGACAACTGCAATTTTTTATATTAATACTAATAATGGATATACTGAATTTGAAGATGGTACGATTGTTAACTGTGTAGAAAATAGATTAGTAACTTTTCCAGCCAACATTAAACATCGTGGAGTATCACAGACTGATGAACAAACTAAAGTTGTATTAAATATGAATTTTCTGAAAGAACCAACTGATAATTATGTTAAATATTTAAATCCATCCGAAGAAGAATTAAATGATTGGATGGATATTGTAAATTTTCCAGAGAGTAAGAATGGATCATAATATTACTATTATTGATGATTTTTTAAAGCCCGAACATTTTACTGAATTAAAAAATAAAATTATCTCTGTAAATTTTCCTTGGTATTATAATAGTACAATAGTTTCTCTTGATCCAAAAGAGGAATCAATAAATGGCCAATACGGGCCCGGCCAATTTACGAATATAGTATATTTAAAAGATGATCAATATACAACTAGTCCTCTTTCTCCACTTGTAAGACAATTAATAGCTCCAAAAATAAACTGGTGTGTATTAGATCGTATAAAACTTAATTTTCAAGCCAGACTACCAACTCCTTATTGTGCACATTTTCATACTGACATTTATCCATCAACTCCCGGCCAAAATTTATCCGCTGAGTATGTAATGAATAAATTTACAACTGCAATTTTGTATATGAATACCAATAATGGATATACTGAACTTGAAGATGGTACGATTGTTAATTGTGTAGAAAATAGGTTAGTAACCTTTCCTGTAAAATTTCGTCATCGCGGAGTATCACAGACTGATAAACAATTTAAAATTGTGATAAATTTTAATTATCTAGAAAGAAAATCTCATGACTTATAAAGCTTTTATATTAGGTAATGGCCCATCTCGACCAAAAGATGTTGAGTGGCTGAATAATTTGGAAGGTGTTACTTATGGGTGTAATGCTCTGTACAGAGATTGGCAACCAGATTTTCTTTTGGCAAATGACTGGGCCATGATGATAGAAATAATAAATTCTACATATTCTGGAAATTGTCAGTTCACAGATTTTGATGAATTACCTATAGACGCTCTTGAAGGGATAAAGTACATGCCCGAGTTTGAAACTGCCGTCCACATTGGAGAAAAGGAAGACTCTAGTTCATTTGTTTTTATGGGTAGTTCAATGGGTGAGTCTGGGCCTTTACAAAAAAATCAATATCATATTATATGGATAGATCAAAGTTTACGACATATAACGTGGGGCTTGAAACCAAAATTTGAAAGTATGAGTACAGGCCTGTGTGCTTTACAATTAGCTTTAGAAAATGATTATGATGAAATAGATGTAATCGGATTTTCTGGATTAAAAAACAGGAACTATAAGAACATATATGATGGTACAGACAATTACAAATTTGATCCTGCTGCTCCAGATAAAGTCAGAGTACCAGAAACTTATATACCACTTGACGCGTCTCATTGGGAAAGTGTATATATGAAATTAGTACAACAACATCCACAAACAAAGGTAAATTTGATATGAGTACTTTAAAAATAATACCAGAAGAAAAACCAGACGTTAATAAAGTTCAAACTTGTCCTTTATTGGACAAGTCTGCAATGTCCAGAAAGGTCTTTACAGTACAAGAATGTAAAAAGATAATAGAAATGGCCAGAACGTGGGAACAGGTAGATGCTGAAATCCAGACAAAAAATCCTGAAGCTGAATCTGTGAAGAATGAAGATTACAGAAATTGTAAAATGTATGGCCCACCAGTTGATAAAACCGAATCTTGGTTATGGATTGGTGAAAAAATATCTGCGGCTATCTACAGCTTTAATGCTAATGAGGGCTGGAAATTTAATCTGATTGGAATGGCAGAACGACCAATGATGATGGAATATGAAGAGGGACAAGGTAAGTATGACTGGCACATAGATTTAGGCCCTTCCAAGATGGCATCAACAAGAAAACTAAGTTTTACACTTTTTCTGAATGATGATTATGAAGGTGGAGAGTTTCAAATCAAGACTGGCCGAGAGAACTATATTCCACCACAACAAGAATCTGGTAATATTTTATTCTTTCCAACATATCTCGTTCATAGAGTTACTTTGGTGACAAAGGGTACGCGGTCAGTCATAGTAGGCTGGGTGCATGGTAATAGCTTCGTTTGATTATTCAAAAAGTTTCATAAATAATCTTATGATACGCTCAAACGGAAAAAGAAATGATGGTATGTCATTTGAAGAATTGATAACTGAACTGAAACGATTGAGAGTTCAGATGAGATATTTCCGCGAAATTCAAAAAGAAAGTGAACTTCTTGATACTCAATATCACCATATAGTGAAACTACAACAACAAGGTAAATTGACTCTATTTGAGGATTTTCCAGACAGCTCAGAAAAGACTTGACAATGATTTAGGAATTTGAGATAATAAGGTTCAACAATTGAGATAAACCCTTTAAGATAGAATCCTATGGAAATCAAAGTCCACACTAGAAATATAGATACCAGACTCAAGATTGCACTCTATGCCATGACTGAGTTTGCCATGTCAAGACTCGTTCCGTCCAACCGATTACGAAAAAACATTTCAATTGATGTTCACCTCAAACACCATGCAGAAGGTGGTGAGGCCATGATGTCTGAGTATGCCAATCCAAGAAGACCTAGAGAATTTAAAGTTATTGTAGATCATCATCGTGCTGAGTTTGATGACTATGGAAGAAAACGATCTGAGACTGAATGGGGCCATAATATTTTAAAGACTCTTGCTCACGAATTGGTTCATGTGAAACAGTATGTTATGGGTGAACTTAAATATTCTACTCATGGTATGGTATACAAAAGAACAACCTATTCACCAGAAAATATTTTTGATTATTTTGAAACTCCCTATGAAATAGAAGCCTATGGTAGAGAAGTAGGTTTACTGGTAAACTTTTTGGCAAAATGGAAAGAAATAGAAAAAGAATTGGGAATGGAAATATGAGCATTTATGAAATGTGCCGAGCGATAGGTAGACCGATATCGTTGTTGGGTTATAGATTGTGAAAATAATCGTTGCCCTAGATGGTATGAACTTTGAAAAATCATTTGGAATGTTTGTTCAGTTAGCACCACATTGTGATGGTTTCAAAATTAATCACAACCTTTTAGAACACACTTCTATGTTCGTCAATTACGAGGGTGAATTGATGGTAGATTTGAAGTTGTGGGATACCCCAAATTCGGTCTGCTCGATTGTAGAAAAGATTCTTAAAACTCCGGCCACGATGTGTACTGTGAGTACTTTCAATAATTCAGAAGTATTCCAATGTCTTCATCAATATTCAGAAGATATAAAATTGATTGGTGTAACATATCTTACCAGTTGGAGTGAAAAAGAACAGGTTGAAATTGCCAGAGAACCAAGACATACTATGTGGGAACGGCACCTCAAGCGAATACGAAAATATGGATTTACTGGTATTGTGTGTAGTGCTCATGATATTTCGGATATAAAGGATAACAGTATATTAAAAATATGTCCAGGCATTACCTTCCAATCTTCTAATAGTGGCCAAGTGAGAACAGTATCACCTAGAACTGCACAAGACCTTGATGCTGACTATGCAATTATTGGTAGGAGTATCACTAAAGCAGATCATCCAGTAGAAAAGATTGAGGCAATAAAACACTCTTTAACTTATTATAACAGATGAGGAAAATAAATGGTAGCATATTCACATTTGTCAATGATTGCTTTTGTGATATTAGGTTTGTCTATGGTAAGATTAATGATAAATTACAGTTCATTGTTAGCAAAAAATTACAATGATAATCCAGATGATGATGTTGTATTTTACTGGCCACATACTGCATTTAGTATTATAACCTTTTCTACTATTATATTATTTTGGTGGACTTCTTATCCATTGAGGGACTTAGAATACTTTCCGAATGAAGGATGGAATTTATTCACATTCCTATTGTATCTTTCCGTACCATTCTTATTTTTTATGGTTACTGAAGTGGTCGCTCCACAACCCGAATCATATAAAGACAAAGATGTTAATTTAAAGGATTATTATTACGACAATCATAAAGTTATATTAGGATTAGCAGTAGCATTACAAACTTGTCTTCTCGCAAATCTTTTTGTATTCTTTCAAGGAGAATTAGCTTCATTGAAAGTAGTAGGTAGAGTTATTATGCTTTGTATTATGACTCCAATGGTATTCAGTATTAATAAAAAGATTCATGAAATCGGTATGGGAATCTTTTTCGCAGGATTCGTCTATACCATCATAAAATATCATATTTTCGTTGCAGAATATTAGGAATTGTTTTGACTGCTAGAATCTTGATCTTTCTTTCAAGTGTAATATTTTTGGGGTGTTCAATAAGACCCACCAAATGTATCATAGTAGAGGTAAGTTCAGTTGGATGTGTACCAGTTCAATCCTATGTCGAATGGAATAAGTGTATCATGCCATGTGAAGGAATTCAAATTAATTCTAAAACAAAACCCTACAAACCCCAAAAATGGGAAAGACCCAGGCCCTACGCATATCCATAAAAAAAATGCAAAATAGCGCAGATTTGTCTTGACACTATAGCCAGAATTTGAGATAATAGCTATGTAAGATAAATGATTAACCTCAAATGAGAAAATATTATGAGTGTATCGAAGAAATACAAAGAAGTAAATGAAGGTATGACAAATTTGTTGAGTCATATGAAAGAAGATTATCATAAATGGTCTATGATGGGCCGAACTGTTCATTCAAATACAGAAGACTTTATTCGTGAGACTGAAATTCGTGAAGATATGGAAGCCGAGTATGGTAAAGGTCTTCACTATGAACTACATACAAAGTATATCAAAGTCATGTCATCTAGTCGTGGTGGTGGTCTTTGTGTCAAGTGTTTTGTTGTGGCTACTGAAAAAGACAAGAAGTTTCGTTTCGGTGATATTTTGAAACCTGCTGGGTGGAAAGGCCCTGCTAGAAACTTTGCTCGTGGAAACATTCTTGAGAATGATTTTCGTGGAGTTCGTTGGACTGGCTGTTAAAAAAATGCAAAATAATGCAGAATTGTCTTGACAAGCTTTCAGTAAATCTGTATAATAGTATATGTAAGATGAGAGTTGGGTAGCCCCCTTCATTCCCCCTCAAAGATTGTCTGCGTAGGTGGGAAACTCTCGAATCCCTAAAAGAGAATTTGTTATGGGTATGATGAAAAAAGAATTTGTCGAACACGAAATTGGTCTGGAAGAAGTTCGAGCTGGACTTGATTGGTTGTGTATGTATGGTAAGAAGTCGTTCAAAGACTATACTGGTGAGTGGGTTGAGGTTCGTTGTGCTGGTCAACCTAACTTTTTTGATTCCAACATAGAGCCAATTGCTCACGAAATAGAAAGGTCTTAATGAGTACAGATATGACAGTTGCAAAAACAATCCTTGAACAACTTGGAGGAAATAAGTTCCGAGTTATGACAGGTGCTAAACACTTTGGTGCGACAGAAGATTCTCTTTCAATGAGAATTGGCCGAAACAAGACCAACAATAATTACCTTAAAATTACTTTGAACATGATGGATCTTTACGATATGAAATTTTGTCAAGTGACAAAAAACTTTGAAGAGAAATCTGTCAAAGAATATAATAATGTTTTTAATGACCAGCTGACTAAGATTTTTGAGTCTCATACTGGAATGTATACTTCATTATTTTAAATGCAAAATAATTGCAGAATTGTCTTGACATATTTTGACAGCTATGAGATAATAAGGTTCAATAATTGAGAGAAACCCTTTTTGGAGATTGATATGAGTACGAATTCCTTAGTTGCGTATTTAAATGAAGACGGAACAGTTGTTACATCCTATGTACATTACGATGGATATGCGACTGGTGTCGGTGAATTGTTATTAGAAAATTACAATACTGATAAGTGTGCAAGGGATCTTGCATCAACTTTGGGTTATGCCTCTTCATTGAAAGAGACAGTTGCTGATTCTCATATAGATCGTGCAAACTCCGATGAATCAGAAGTTTTTGAAGACTATCATGCATTTGAAGAATACATTCGTGAGAATAGTTATCTTGAATATGTTTATGCTTGGGATTCTACTAAAGTAGTAGGTGGCAAATGGTTGGTGGCCACTTGGGAAACCACTAAAAAAGAGGTCTACACCGATGATGGTCTAGATTATGAATTTGAAAGTCATTGGAATGGTTTTGAAGATCTGGTTACTGTTTACATTCGTGAAGGTAACGAGACTGTAGCACGATGGCGTCGTATGGTTGATGCAAACAGAGTCAATGAAGACTATCTTGATCATGCCAACGAGTTAGAAATTAATGTAATGAAGTGGAACAAGATTGGAATGGCAGCAGTTGTTGATAATATTGTTTCAGAATGGAGAGAGACAGTATAATAGTATGAGGTATTATGTGGGTTGATATAAAAGCCTATCTTTTATTAAAAACAATTCAATTTATGAGATGGATAGAGTTACCCATAGAGTATTGGGCATGGTTAGATCAAAACATTTTTAATGGAGCATTATGAACTCAGCAGAAATCGCAAAGAATATTGCAAGAGCACTCATCGCAGAGAAGCGAGTCAAGTTGGACAATCGTGTAGATGAGATTGCAAGAGATAAAAATATGTCCATTGTAGAACGAGCGAAGTTTCGTGCTCGTGCAGTTGAGGCACTTGACAATGGAGAATTGATAATATGAAAAAACAATATATTGCACCCGGCTGTTTCTTTGAACCGGCTGAGGATGATGAAGTAGTTGATCCAGTTAAGGGAGTCAACAAAGGTTCGATAACTTTTGGTGATTCCTTTTATCGTAGACGATCTACTATTGAAGATATTCCAGATGATTTTGAAACTCGTATGAGAAATTTCAAAAGATCTGAAGTGCGCACAGAGAAACGTGAAGTGAAAACACCAGACGGCTTTGCAGTTTCCATTGCGTATAACAAGTCTGGTTATCAACTAATTCCTAAAGAAGATTTATGAATGAAAAAGTGAAAGCAAAGAGTCAAGCATTTTTGTTTTGGGATTCTGCCAATGAAGGTACTTATAATGTAGGTAGAACTAAAGTTAAACGTGAGCGTTATTTGGAAAAGAAACGTGAAGCTAAAGAAAGGCGTAATGAAACACGCAACGATTGAGATCTTACTGAGAAGTGAGAAGATTTTTGGCTCGGAAACGAGTGGTGAGTACTTTGTACGCGAGTATGAAGACAATGTAGAAATGAGCGGTTCATTCTACAAAACTATGAACGAGGCGGAAGCCCATGTCAGAAAGTATCAAAATGACGAGAAGTGAATTGAATGAAGCCATTGTTAACTTTTTAGCTAATGGTGGTAAGATAACTAAACTTCCAGATGGCCCAGATTATCGGTTTCAACCTTACGGTGTGAAAGTCACACCTGGCGACCCCAAAGTAGATGTTACAATTACAGAAACACCTACTACCAAACAACAGATTTCTTATGTTGAGAAACATAGTCTATGAGTAATAAACATCAATATACAGTTGAGATTTTATATCACTTTAACTGTGGTTGCTGTGGCCATTGGTGGTCGTATGCTGTAACACCATTTACTCAACCAGTAGAAATTGGATTGTCGGATACGCAAGTCCATTGTATGCATTGTGGCCATACTCAAGCAGTAGAAATCAAAGAAGGTTTCTGGCTGGAAGATCATCCAGTATTTCAAAAAAATGCAAAATAACGCAGAAAAGACTTGACAAGCTGAGCCAGTTTCTGTATAATAGTAAGTAAAGAGTGAGGAAAGGATTCTTGCTCAAAACTTAAATGAGATTGATTATGGAGAATAACGAAACCTACTACATTGCAAAATTGTCTAAGAAAGGTAAACACCTTTCATCAGAAATACATGAGACATTAGAGGCGGCAAGATTGTGGGCGATGAAAGAAACCAAGTTGTTAGTCTCAGATACTTTTCTGAGAAAATGTAAAGCTGATGATGTTGTTGTTGAAATCGATGAACACTTTTTTGGTTATGAGATTTCATCAGAAGAAATATTTAAAAATGGTATGAAAATTTAACGAGAAGTGATTATGAAAATGTGGTTAGAAGAAATTGGTACTGCAATATTATTATTTGGTTTGATGTATATTGTAGCAATCATTATTTTAAGTTTATAAAATATTAAAAGAACCTAAGCATTCTGAGTAGGTGGTGGTGATTTGGATCAGAGATGGCATCAGTTCGTAGACTGCTCTGCTAGGGTAACTCCCCTATAGTGGCTCTGAGGTAGGAATGTTATGTGTGAGTGTTGCAGTCGGGATGTAAGAAACACGATGACAGCATATCTAGAGAGGTGATGACGATTCGTGAGAAGTTCGCAGACTAAAGACTCTAGGTATCGAAGTACAAGGACATGAGCATGGTTCTTTTTTTTTTAGAAAAGAAAGTAATACTTGATGGAAATAAATTATATTTACAAATATAAATCTTCTCCGAAAAAAACTCCTATTGCTCCAGAATGGGATTGTGAATTATATGAATTTTTATTAGATAAATCTATTACTAAAGATCTAATAAAATATGTATCACATTATGATAAATTGGGAATATCAATCGAAAATCATGCTTGGAAAAATTATAATATTTTTTCATGGGAAGAGACTATATTTGGTACACTTAAAAAATTAATTAAAGAATCTTATCAAAAACTAATTTCAGAAAATCATATTTCATTTTCAGAAAAATTATGGATCAATGGTTGGATATATTGGGGAAGACCAAATGTTCATATTCCAATTCATAATCATGCTTGTCATCCAAATTCTTTTTTAAGTGGAACTATATGTTTAACAACTTGTGATGTAAATACTGAATTTCATATTCCCATATTATCGGCGGATAAACAAGTTGGGCCTTTAGTACTAAACTCTTTAGAGGGAAGAATGATATTATTTCCTTCATATCTTCCTCACTCTGTTACCCCGCTAAAAGAGGGAGATGTTGAAACACGCTATTCAATAGGATTCGATATAGTAACAAATGATACTATAAATCAATTTAAACACAATACTCCAACATTAGAAAACGTAATTCCATTTTGAAAGATTAAAATGTATAAACCCTTACCAGATACGATAACAATAAAAAAATCTCCCATTAATGGGTTTGGTCTTTTTGCTACTGAACGGATTCCAGCAGGAACTTATATTGGAATAGTTCATGTGCTGAGTGAAAATGTAGAAGAAGGAATTGTGAGAACACCTCTTGGTGGGTTTGGGAATCATTCAGATACACCAAACTGTTTTAAGGTAAAGTTAGAAAATAATAATTCTTGGATAGGTGCTTCAAGAGATATAGAGCCCGATGAAGAGATAACTTGGAAATACACCCTTTATGAGATAAAATAATGGCTAGAAAAAAGACAGTAATAAAACGTGAGAAAGTAAAACCCCTAAAGAAGAAACGTAAACTTTCAGAAGAAGCAAAAGAGAAGTTAAGAGAAAGACTTGCTACAATGAGAGCTAAGAAGAAACCAGCAGATTATAAGAATGTTGCAAAGTCTGTTTTGGAACTTCCCGATGATGATAAATATTCTTTCAAGAATATTAAAGAGTGGATTAAACACTCAAAAGATTTAGTTTCAGAATATACCAAAACTGCTAGAAGTCGTGCAACTACTCCACAAGATAAACAGAAAGCATCTAATGCAGCTGATCACAAAAAAGTTTATATTAGAGAACTTGAGTTTTATTTGAAGTCTGGTGATTATATTAGTTATTTTTCTGGAAGAGATGAAACTAATAAAGTTAGTCCAAGATGTGTTGCGATGGCATATCACGCTGATGGAACTCCTAAGCGTTCTGTGGGTGTGTTTTATCCCGATATTAACATGGTTTGGACAAAAAATTTAGATGAGTCAGAGTTTGGATTAGATAGAGAACGTGTAAATTATGTTCCAAAGAAATCTGAAACAGTTGCCATGACTGACAAACAATTTGATTCAAGTATTTAAGAGGGGCCTGGGGTGCCGTCCCAGCGGTACGCCTCTCTTGACAAATAAATACTTCTATGATATAATAATACTTACAGATTAATGTGATGATTGGGGAAATCATAGGCATACGCTTTCTCTCCACATTTAGATGATAGATTGTAGTTCTTCAGCTAGATGTTTAACCTAGTATGCATCTCATACTATGAAAACTGATAACCAAAGTGTCCAATCATCACACAACTTATTAGGAACGTATGGAAAATGAATTATTAAAAAAACTTGTAGCAATAATTGCAAGATTTGATCAAGGAATAGTTGATGCGCCAGGAAATGTTGGAATTGATAAACCAGCAATCAGAGAGGCTAAATTAATTCTTAATTCTGATCATGATACTTCTTTCGTATATGATTTAAATCATAATAATGCAGCAGAAATTGTCGGCCAGTTTTCTCTTTTCAAAAAAGGAGAAGATGAGGTTGTTCATCCAATTCCTCTTTCAAGTTTTGTTCAGGGGGAAGGTAATATTGAAGGCATATCTGCAAAGGATATATTATTAAATTAACAGTATGGAATATGAAATTATTGATAATGTTTTAAATGAAAATGAATTTTTAAGTATAAAAAATATTTTGTTAAGTAACACATTTGATTGGTACTTTTCAAAAGTGCTCATTAATGATCTCATAGACTTTCCCATTCAAAACTTAGATGACCATGATATGGTTTTCTTTCACCTATTTTATCATGTACGTTTGCAAACTCCCACTACTAGTAGATATTTAAATGTTCTAGATCCTATTTTAAATTATCTAAATCCAGATGTATTGATAAGAGTAAAAGCAAATATGTATCCTAGAACGAATGAAATAGAACATCACGGAAAACATACTGATTATAAATTCAAACATAGAGGTGCTTTATTTTATATTAATACAAATGATGGTTTAACTATATTGGATGATGGTACAGAAGTTGAAAGTGTTGAAAATAGATTAATATTGTTTGATAGCAGTAAACCCCACAATAGTACAACTTGTACTAATACAACATGCAGAATAACTATTAACTTTAATTATATAAAGGATATATGACATTAAAAATTGATTTTGGTGAAGGTGACGGAAAAAAATATGCACCAGAGGAAACACCCAAAGCAGCTGGTGGTACAGAACTTGTACAAAAGTGGTTATTTGACAGACTAGATCCAGAACTTAGAGACTACTTTCAATTTGTTGCTTCTCGTAAAAGGAAATTAGAAGATAAACCAAGACTATTTTGGGTTCATGATCTTGCCCAAGATCCAGAAGTTGCATTTCTTAAAGAACATAAGAATATGTTAGACTTTGAAAAAATAATCTTTGTTAGTAATTGGCAACAGTATCAGTATGGAGTTTATCTTGGTGTTCCTTATGATCATGGTGTAGTTATTCAACACGCCATAGAACCTATTCCAGAACATGAAAAACCAGATGATAAAATTTCATGTGTGTATATGAGTACACCCCATCGTGGTTTAGAGATTTTACTTCAAGCTTGGAAACATCTTAAAGAAAATAACAAATCTGAAGAAGTTCAATCAGCAGAACTGAACATCTTTTCCAGTTTTAAAATATATGACAGGCCCCACATGGATGAGCAATATCGCCATGTATATAAACAGGCTCAAGACATGGATGGTGTTAATTATTATGGTACAGTATCTAATGATAAGATTAGAGAAGAACTTACCAAAAATCATATTATGGCATATCCATCGGTTTATATGGAAACTGCCTGTATTTCAGCTATTGAAGCAATGAGTGCAAAATGTATGGTGGTATGTCCCAATCTTGGTGCCCTTCCAGAGACTTGCTCAAACTTTGCTTGGATGTATGGATATGAACCTTCACCAGAGAAACACATCGCAGTTCATTCACATATTCTTGGAAAGGCCATTGAGTCTTATAGAAAAGATGAGACAAAAGTTTTGTTGAGTTTACAGAAAACATATTTTGACACTTTTTATAATTGGGATATGCGAATGAATCAATGGAATCAATTTCTTGAGTCGATCAAAATGAGAATAGAAATGGAGAAAAATGATACTACTTGATTATAGTCAAACGGTGATTGGTTCTTTTATGGCTATGGGCAGAGGTAAGCCTGTTGTGGAAGAAGACCTTTTAAGACATACGATACTCAATTCAATCAGAATGTTTCGTAATCAATTTACAAAAGATTTTGGAGAAATGGTTATTTGTTGTGATGGAAAAGATAATTGGAGAAAGAAAGTATTTCCAGAGTATAAAGCAAATCGTAGAAAAAATAGAGAAAATGATCCTACGGATTGGAAAACTCTTTTTGAATTGTTACATGAAATGAGAGATGATATCTCTAAATACTTTCCATATAAAGTAATGCACGTAGATGAGGCTGAGGCTGATGACATTATTGCTGTTATTGTCAGAGAATTGTCTGAAGAACCTACTTTGATACTTTCTAGTGACAAAGACTTTATTCAATTACAAAAGTATGATAATGTTAAACAATGGTCACCACTTCAGAAAAAGTTTGTAATGGGTGATCCTGTAGAATCTCTATATGATAAGACTATTAGGGGCGATACTGGCGATGGTGTTCCTAATATACTGTCATCTGATAATACTTTCATAACTGAAGGTAAGCGTCAAACTCCTGTAACCAAGAAGAAAATGGAACTATGGAGAGGTAAAAAGCCCGAAGATTACTGTAATGAAACTATGCTGAGAAACTACCATAGAAACAAAACAATGGTTGATTTGGGGGAAACTCCAAAATCAATTTGTATAAATATAATAAATCAATATCAGAGTCAAGAAGTTGGAGATAGAAGCCAACTTTTAAACTACTTTGTTGATAAAAGATTGAAAAACCTTATGGAAGTAATTGAAGAGTTTTAGTCATGGCAACCAGTTTACCGAGAGTTTTTAGTGAGATTGCAAAGGCATCTACTAAAAAACAAAAGAAAGAACTATTATTAAAATATGATTGTTTTGCGCTTCAACAGATTTTAAAAGCTGCATTCGATCCAAATATTAAGTTTCTCTTACCACCGGGCGCACCCCCAATAGCCAAATTCCAAGGAGATCTTGACGAACCGAATCCAACTTATCTACATTTTCATATTAGAAAGTTGTATTTGTTCGTAGAAGGTCAATCTCCCAAAAATTTGAGCAATATGAAAAGAGAAACAATATTTACAGAAATTTTAGAAGGTATACATCCTTCTGAAGTAGAACTTCTTCTGCAAGTGAAGGATAAAAAAATAAAATGTAGAGGATTAACCTTTAACCTAATAAAAGAAACATTTCCTAATTTATTACCATGAATATAAAAAGTTTAGAAGAGAGAATAGTCAATTTAACCAAAGTTACTGCAGATGGTAAAGAAACAACTGTAGAAGCTGAATTACGGCAATTGAAAATGCGAGGCGGAATTCCGTCAAAATGTACGGTAGTTCTTGCTAAGGAAAATAATTTTCAATTTAGTATGGATTGGGATGCTACTATGTCTAAATTCTCCCATAAATTGGGTGGATACACATGGTACTCTGACTTTGATTACTCCCTATATTCCCCTGAACTATGGGAAACTGGCAACATCGCCAGAGCACCTCGCCGTGGCCGAAACTCTCCTATTTAAGTTTAAGTAAGTGGCTATACTTCTTAAATTAACTCTACCAAAAGAGGAAAATGAAAATACTTATTTCATTTGTGGGGCTTATTACGTTATGGGCTTCCACACTTAACTCAGGGATTACATCTAAATACTGGATTCATCCATCAACTGACAAACAGGCAACAATAAAGGTTTTATCACCAAAAATTACAGATAATAAACCAGAAGTTGTATTAAATATGGTTGATCCTAAAGAATTAGAATGTATGTCAAAAAATATATATTTTGAAGCAGCAATAGAATCTACTGCGGGTAAAGTGGCAGTGGCACAAGTTACTATGAATCGTGTGAGATCTGTACATTATCCAAATACTGTTTGTGGAGTAATTACTCAAGGGAAACATTATGCATCTGGACATCCAGTAAGAGATAGATGCCAATTTTCGTGGTATTGTGACGGCAAACATGATGAACCACACAAAGGTTCAATGTGGAAAGAGTCACAGGAAGTTGCTAAATATGTTTTAACAACTCTTGACCTAATGGATATAACGGATGGAGCAACGCACTATCATGCAGACTATATTGCTAGTCCAAGATGGGCACATCCAAGTCGTAAAACAGTAGAGATTGATACACATATTTTTTTCAATAATGGGAAAAAAAAGGCAAGAAAGATTTGACAAACTTTTGATAAAAGAGTGAGGAAAGTCTTCCTCACTCTAACTCTTTAATTAAAAATTAATTATGAATATATTTTTCCTTGATAAACGCCCAGACGATGCTGCAGAAATGCATTGTGATAAACATTGTGTGAAGATGATACTGGAATATGCCCAGATGTTATCTACTGCTCATAGAGTACTTGATAAAGATGATGTCCATCCAAACCTATACAAAATTGCACATAAAAACCATCCCAGCACAATTTGGACTCGTTCTTCTAAACAACATTATGATTGGTTGTTTAGATTGTTTAGAATGTTGAGTGCAGAATACACTTTACGATATAGTAATGGTGAATTCAAGGTTCACAAGACATGGAATAAACTTGGAAAGATTCTTGAGACTGCACCTAAGAACATTGAAGATAATGGTTGGATTGATCCACCTCAATGTATGCCAGACCATTGTAAGAATGATGATGTGGTTAGGGCTTATCGTAACTACTACATATTAGAGAAGAATAATTTTGCTAAGTGGAAAACTAGTAAAACACCAGAATGGTACACGAAAGGGATAATCCATGCCAACGTATGATTATAAATGTGAAAAATGTGGTAATGAATTTGAAGAATTTTTACCTATGGCTAAAAGGACTGAACCTACAGAAACACCATGTCCAGAAATAAATTGTGATGGAAAGGTTAATCAATTTCCTGGCAGTAGTCCAACTGCTTTTGCTTATGATAATATTTCATCGCCGGGGCATACTAAGAAACCTCCTAGTTGGATGACCGATAAGCTAAAAGAGATAAAGAAAAATCAACCAAAGAGTACAATGGGGTGGCACCATTGAGATATTTATTAATTGGAATACTTTTATTATGGTCTACTATATTGAGTGCTCATCCAGACGGAATGAAGCCTTATTGGTATCCTTCTGCATATCTCTATGGATTTGTTAAAGGATGTTGGGAATCAGTAGAACAAAATCAAACATTAGCAGAAGGTATGTGGCCAGATGATATTAGGCAGGTTTGTGGATGTACTATTGATGCATTAAGACATTCAATGCCATATCATGAGGTTGAAAGTAAGACTCCTGAGTTGATCGCAAAATTTGATATGATTACAAGAGGTGTATTACCTCAATGTATATTGGAAACTGAATTAGCAATCAAGTTAAGAAAAGGTGAAAAATAAATGTGAAAAATTTTAATCATGTAGGTAGTGAATTACAAGACTTACAAACTGAAAATTTAAATGGGAAGAGACATTATGTTACACCCGATGGGAATAAGTATATATCAATCACCTCACTTTTATCAAACCTCTCCAAAGCTGATATACAGAAGTGGAGAGAGCGTGTTGGAGAAGCAGAGGCTAACAAAATATCAACTAAAGCCTCTCGACAAGGCACCCGCGTACATTCTATCTGTGAATCCTATATCAAAAACGAGTATGGATACCTAGATGGTGGAATGCCCAACGAGATTGATATGTTTTCATCTATTCAACCTTTATTAGATAGAATAGACAACATACACGTTGTAGAAGGTGCAGTATATTCTGATGAGTTACAGTTAGCTGGTAGAACAGATTTGATTGCAGAGTTTGATGGAAACTTGTCAGTCATTGATTATAAAACTTCTCGTAAAATAAAAAATTGGGAGATGTGTCATTCTTACTTTATGCAAGGAGCCTTTTATGCTTATGCATATGAAGAAAGAACTGGAATTCCAGTACACAATATTGTAATCATTATGGCAGTAGAGAATGAGAACCCTCTATTGTTTAGAGAGATTAAAAATCGCTGGATTGAGCCTTTGAATCAAGTGAGACATAAATATATGTAATAGATTTTGTTTGATGACCTGAAAGGGTATCTTATAAGACATCGGTGCAATTCCGATCAGCTCCACCAAAGGATCATATGGAGAAAGCAGGAATAATACTTGTGATTTCTTTGTTATTATGGTGTGCAATAATATACGGAGTAGTATATTTTGGATTCTTGTGATTCGTTGATGGGGCTGCAATAGAGTTCGATTATGAGAGAGAGTATCAGAGAGAACAAATAAGGGTGATGACCTTCATCGAAACCATAATCGCAAATAATTCCGATTATACTGCCTACTCTTATGCACTTGCTGCGTAAGAAATAGCCGAGTTAGGACTTTAGTTCGGGGGCCAGTCACTTGGGAACAGAAGAACTGGCCACTACACCTAGAAAGGAAATATGTCAAAAGGTCTTCAAAATGAATCAACTTCAAATAATAGAACAAATGTTTCTAGAAGTAGGTTTGAACAGAATGTAGTACGATATGATACTCCGCCATGGTATTTGAAGCCAGATAGACATGAAGCAGAAACAGGAGATGCCTTTAAATTTTTTAATGTACCTTATGGTGGGGGAGTGTGTAAAGTTTCATGGCCTGAGGGCCCCAAAGGCAAATTAGAATTTGAATGGAGCTGATATGGCAGAATATACATTAGAAGAACCTTGTGAATTTGTTTATAGAGTCGAAGCAGTAACAAAGATAATAGACGGAGACACTATTGATTGTGTCTTTGATTTGGGATTTGATGTTATGGGAAAATTTCGTGTAAGACTTTTAGGAATTGATACACCAGAATCAAGAACAAGACATAAGAATGAAAAGGTGTATGGATTACTCAGTAAGGCCGCACTCAAGTCATGGGTACATTGGGCAACTATGTCCGATAGAGATGATATTGATATTGAAATCAGATGTCCAGAAGCAGACAGTCGTGGAAAGTTTGGTAGAATTTTAGGTGAGGTTTGGGTGAACTGTAATGCCGAAGGTGAACATGGTGGATGGACAAATGTAAATAAATGGTTATGTGAGAATGGTCATGCAGTTGGTTATACAGGACAGAACAAAGATGATGTTAAGGATGAACATTGGAAGAATAGAGAATATCTTGCAGAACATGGAAAGCAAGAACTATTACAATGGGATAACAACTAATGGCAAAAATTCAAATACCTAAATTTAAAGATCTAAAAAAAGCAAGACAGAATGATAAAAAAGTAAATACAGCTGTCGAAATGATTAACGCCTCTGAAGAGGCCTTGTGGGGGAAAGATCCTGTGGAAGCTTTAAAATTTGAAAGAATAGAAACCAGAAAGAAGATGAACTGGATTGCCAGATTTACTCTTTCTTTAATTACAGCTGGGACATTTTTAATATTATTATATCTGTTATTTTTTTCAGATCTAAAAGATGGCCATCGCGATCTAATTAATATTTTAGTTGGGGCCTATGTTGGTGTGCTAGCTAAATCAACCGATTATTGGTTCAAAGATAAAGATGATGCTGAAGATAAAGAGTCTCAGCAACTTCATGATAAAAAACCAGAACCAAAGGGAGAAGAACAATATGTCTGATTTTAATGATTTTGGTTTTAGTACAGTTAGTACGGATGAATATGAGGCACAACAAACTAAGACAGTAGATACGGCTAAAGAGGTAGTCTCTACAGCTACTGCTAGTATGAAGCCTGAATTAGAAAAGATTGAATCAAAAATTGCAAGTTTGACTGATAGTATGAGAGTTATGAGTGATGAAATGACTGATCGAAAAGAAGAACTTAATGATAAATGGAGTGCAAAAATGAATGAGGTTGAAGATTTAATTCTTCCACTTCTTCAGAATCTTGCTAAAGATGGTGATCAGAGAGAGTGGATTAAGTGGCCAAACAGAACTGATATTTTAAACAAACAAATAGATGCAATAAAAGTAGTTACAAGAGGGGATTTTTGATTGATATCTTTTACTGAAAAAGCTGCTATTAAAGTATTGAGTATAATGGATGAACAGAAAGTAAATGATGATACAAGAGTACGAGTTGGTGTTAAGGGGGGTGGCTGTTCTGGATTTACTTATACAGTAGATTTTGATAGTAGAAAGAGTAAGTTTGATTTAGAGTTTGAATCCTTTGGACTTAATGTATTAGTAGATAAAAAAAGTCATTTATATATTAAGGGTACAGAAATTGATTGGTCAAATGACTTAAATGATCGTGGATTAAAATTTAACAATCCTTCAGCAAAAGGTTCATGTGGCTGTAGGACTTCTTTCATGTACGAACATACGGAACAAACAAATGTCAGAGAACCAAGCTGGATGTGAAGTAAAGATAACAGAAAAGGCCGCTGTAGAATTTAAACAAATGTGCATTGATGAAGATAAACATTGGGTAGATTCATATTTAAGGGTAGGAGCAAATTCTGGTGGTTGTTCTGGATGGAAGTATAGTTTAGATTTTGATGATAACATAGATACTACAGACTTGACATTTGAACAATATGGTGTTACACTAGTAGTAGATGAAAAAATACTTAATGAAATTATTGGTGATGTTGAAGTGGATTATAGAGTAGGAAATTTGGTAGAACAAGGATTTATATTTAAAAGATTAAAGAATGCTCATGTCTGTGGTTGTGGAGAAAGTTTTACACCAGTAAAAGATATTCCCGCAGATGGTAAACAACAACTAGGATGGAATTAATGGCTTATTCAAAAAAGGTATTGGAGCATTATGAAAAACCCAAAAATATTGGAAGTATGGATAGCGGGAGCGACGATGTCGGTACTGGCCTTGTGGGTGCTCCAGAATGCGGGGATGTAATGAAACTTCAAATCAAGGTAGATGAAAATGAAAATATTATCGATGCCAAATTTAAGACTTTTGGTTGTGGATCAGCAATTGCGAGTTCTTCACTTGCGACTGAGTGGATTAAAAATAAAACGATAGACGAAGCAAGTATGATTCAAAATACAGAGATAGTGGAAGAATTGTCTCTGCCACCAGTTAAAATACATTGTTCAGTCTTAGCTGAAGATGCGATCAAGGCTGCAATCAAAGATTATAAAAGTAAACAAAGTTCGTAAGGAAACCAAATGGCAGATAAATCTATTCCAAGACTAGATTCGGTAACTACACCATCTGAAGAAGATTTGACACTCATAGTTACTGATGTATCAAGTGCACCAGCTAATAAGAAATCAACTTTAGCAACTTTTTTCAATAAGATTCCTACATGGTTGGGACTTTCTACAACTCCTATTGTTTACACTACTGGTGAAATAGATGTTACTACACCAGTATCATTTCTTTCTGTAACTGGTTCAACAACCTTTTCTCTACCAGCTGGAACTATAGGACAAATAAAAATATTAGTATGTACTGTAGCTGCAAGTGTACCATTGGGTGTAGTTACTCCTATAGCTTCTGCTAATGATGGTTATGATACATTTACCTTTGATGAAAAGGGTCAATCAGCAACTTTAATTTATGAGAATTCTGGATGGATTATATTATCATCAACAGCACGTGATTTTAGTCAGAGTAATCAAGGTTATGCTGATTTTATGAAACAGGAAGATGGAGTAGGAACTGGTGAGGCTACTTATGATGCAGATTCAACTGGTGATTTTCTTACTCAAGAACCTGAACAGGGATCTAGTTATTTGCCATCAAAATCATTTAAAATAGATGTTACTGAAGGCCACTAAAACTAAGTGAATACATAGAAAGGTATATAATGGCATTACAGACTCAAACTGCTAAAGAGTTTTTTATGAAAATTGAAGATATTGTAGCTGATACTAGTATGAGTTACATGGACGCGGTTCTGTATTATTGTGAATCAAATAATATGGAGCCCGAAACTGCTGGTAGTTTAATTAATGGTAAACTCAAGCAGAAAATTCGGGAAGAAGCTGAAATTCTCAACTTTATTCCTAAAACCGCACGTCTTCCCATTTGAAAGGGGGGTTGACAAATTCTAAAAATATGTTATAATACTATTATACGTTGTAAACAAATTATACATTGCTAAACACTAATACGAAAGGTAGAATATGTCTTTTTCAGATATGAAACAACGCAGTAAATCCAACCTCGCATCTCTAATCAAAGAGACTGAGAAAATCTCCAATCCAAATACATTCGGTGATACAGATGATCGTTACTGGCGTCCAGAGTTGGACAAGTCAGGTAATGGTTATGCCGTTATCCGTTTTTTACCGGCACCAGAAGGTGAAGATTTACCTTGGGCAAGAATCTGGAATCATGGATTTCAGGGGCCCGGTGGCTGGTACATCGAAAACTCTTTGACTACTCTTGGTCAAAAAGATCCAGTAAGTGAACATAATTCCACACTTTGGAATTCTGGTATAGAGGCAAACAAAGAGGTTGCCCGTAAACAAAAACGTAGATTGAATTACACATCTAATGTGTATATCATCAAAGACCCAGCTCATCCTGAGAATGAAGGTCAAGTCAAACTTTATCGTTTCGGTAAAAAAATCTTTGACAAGATTAATGACCTAATGAATCCAGAGTTTGAAGATGAGAGTCCAGTAAATCCATTTGACCTTTGGACAGGTGCGAACTTCAAGATGAAGATTCGTAAAGTAGAAGGTTATTCCAATTACGATAAGTCTGAGTTTGAAGCTCCTAGTGTACTTCTTGAAGATGAAGCTCGTCTGGAAGAAATCTGGAAGTCGGAAAGCTCTTTAAAAGAGTTGGTGAGTGAAGACAAGTTCAAGTCATTTGATGAACTCAAAACTAAACTGGATCGTGTTCTTGGTTTGGGTAGTGAGTTCTCTCCTACACCTAAGTCTGTAGATGTTCCATTTGATGGTGGTAAACCTTATACGGCTCCACCTAAACCAGCTGCTACTGCAACTGATGATAGTGATGAATCTATGGAGTATTTTCAGAAATTAGCTCAAGAAGCTTAATCAATTAAAACTAGTGGGAGCTGAATAAGTTCTCACTAGCCATTCTGTAGTGCTCTTACTGTGGATTCATTAGTTCTTGTGGGTTCGGGCATAGAAACTGCTGTAGTTTGACTACTTTGTACACTATTATCTACATTATTATTGTTGATGATAACTGGTTGTCCACCACCAGTTCCTGCTAATGCATTTTCTTGTGACTTATTAACAAGGGTCGTTGCTTTCTGATTTGCGAGTTCACCTTGTACAAAAGTTCCCTCTGTCAAACCGGCCTTCTTCAATTCTAAAGCCTTACCTCTCATCCCTGCTATTTTCTTCGCATTTCTAATTTTGGATCTGTCTACTTTACCCTTAATATTATATTTTGCTTTTAACTGCGCTTTAGTCATACCTTCAGCATATATTTCATCATCATCGGGTTGTTCTGCTATCCTCTTTGCAGTTTTAGTCAGTTCAGCACCAGAAGCACTTTGTAACGCAGCATTAATTGTAGTAGCATCTATTCTTTTGAAGGATTGCATTCCTTCACCTAATGCCTTTATTCCTATAGCAACTTCTTGTAAATGTTTTGGATCTTTAATCTTTTCAGTGGCCATACTTAGTGCACCAATGAAAGATTCAAATGATGTTTCCTTGCCAGGAGTCCAATTATTTCCAACTATTGAAGCCATATCTAAGCCGGAAAAGGTGTCCATTGCTTTTCCTAATGGTGTTAAACCATCTGCAACCTTTTGCATCTCTGCAGGTGAAGCCATTTGACCCAATTTTTCTGAACTTAAAAGATCAAAGAAAATTTCTAATGTTGATTTACCAAAAGTACTTTCATCAACTATCTTGGCAATATCTACACCAGAAAATCCAGACATTGCTTTACCAAACGGGCCGAGTCCTTCAGCAAGATTGTTCAAATTATCTGCATTAATTTTAACTTTTGAATCTCCTATCTTGGCTATAACCTTAATAAAGGATTCTATATCAGTATCACCACCAAAGAAACCACCTTTCATTTCAAAACCAGCAAATGCAGATATTCCCTCTCCTAGAGGCCCCAAGCCTTCTCCAAGTTGTTTTAATCTTGCCGCATCAATATCTTTATCTTTTGATAATTCAATTATCGTATCAATAGGACTTTTAACACCAAAGAAAGAACCAAGGCCTTCCATAACCCCACCAATTACACCAAGAATACTTCCAACTCCAAAGGCAGCAATTCCCGCACCTATACCTGCAATTCCTTTACCAAGATCAATTAATTTATCTGAATCAAGGTCTTTTAATTGTTCAAACATTCCTTTACCGATGCCACCAATGAAGCCACCGATACCTTGTCCAAGATTAGTAAGAAGGCCTTTGAGTGCACTACCATCTAAACCTATCATTTTTCCTATTGCTGCAATTCCTTCAGCTGCAAGTAACCCCAAAGAAAAAGCTGAAATACCGGCACCTATTGCACCCATACCCAAGACCGCGACCTTCACTCCTGCAGGCCCAGCAAACCCAAGAGCACCCGCAGCTACCAACAATCCTCCAAGTACTGCAACACTTATTCCTGAAAATGCTTCAAAGGTGTTTGAAAGTAATGTATTAAGAGACTTACCATCCAATCCAATCAAAGCACCAAGTGATGCAAATCCTTCAGCTGCAAGAATACCAAGTGTGAAAGCAGCAACACCACCACCTATCGCGCCCATACCTTTCATAATAGCTTTTACTCCACCTTTTACTGCACCAACAGCTACTCCACCTATCAACAATGCCCCAAGAGCTTTAGAATCCACTCCACCAAATGCACCAAAAACATTAGTCATCAATGTAGCAAGATTTTTTCCATCCAATGCAATTAAATCTCCAAGTTTTGCAAATCCTTCAGCTGCAAGAATACCAAGAATAAAAGCAGCAACACCACCACCAATTGCACCCATACCTAACATCACTCCTACTTTACTGACTTTGAACTTTTCCAATCCGATAGCAGCTCCTATAATTGAAGCCATAACTACCAAATCAGTTCCAGAAAATGCACCAAAGACATTCTTTATAAGTGTATTCAACATCTTACCATCGAAACCCGCAAGTTCAGCTATTTTACCTGCACCTCCTAGTGCTAATATGAATGCACCAACACCAGCACCAATTGCAGTCATACCTAATACTACTCCTGCTTTGGTGGTTTTAGTTTTTTCCAATCCTACAGCAGCTGCTATAATTGAAGCCATAACTACTAAATCAGTTCCAGAAAATGCACCAAAGATATTCGTTACAAGTGTATTCAACATCTTACCATCAAATCCTGCAAGTTCAGCTATTTTACCTGCACCTCCTAATGCTAATATAAATGCACCAATACCAGCACCTATTGAACCCATACCCAATATCACTCCTGCTTTTGTGGTTTTGGTTTTTTCCAATCCTATAGCAGCTCCCATTACTGCTGCTAGAACCACCAAATCAGTTCCAGAAAATGCACCAATGGTATTTTCTACAAGAGCCTTTAAGGATTTACCATCAAAACCCGCAAGTTCAGCTATTTTACCTGCACCTCCTAATGCTAACATAAATGCACCAATACCTGCAGCGATTGATCCCATTCCTATAATAAAACTCGGGCCAATCTTTGATACCGCCTTACCTATTGAACCAATACCAGCACCAATACCACCGAGAAGTCCTGCAATTAATCCACCTTGTTTTTTATCTGATTGAACTGCACCACCAACACCCGCCTTGAGAGTAGCAAGGATATCCTGTTGGATTTTCTTACTTTCTTTCGCGTCTCTTGCAGCTTCTTGTTCACGTTCTATATCTGAAGAATCTTTCTTTACAGGTTTTTTAAGAGTAGTGTCTATTGTTTTTAACGATTCAACTACATCTTTTAAGTTTGCCATTTATCTCTCTGTTATTTGTTTTAACTACTAGCTTTACGATTTTGTTCTTCAATCTTAGCATTTTCTTCAAATACCCATTGTGATAATAATTCTGAATATAGTGTTCTTTCGTAGGGCAACATATCCTCGATTTCCGTCAAACTCCAATTATGATGTTGGCACATAGCAAAATTTTGTAAATAATATGCTTCAAGTGAGTTATGACTTAGGCAGATGCGAAAAAAGATGCAAGGCCCTCTAAAGTTTCCGTTTCAGTCTTTCCACACTTTGGACAAGTATACTCAATATCCTGTTTCAGTTTTGGTAAAGATTCATAATAATCTTGAAGCTTTTTAAATTGACTAGAATTTAATGAATTTACAAACTCATCTAATTCTTTTTTAGTATGGTCTTGAGCAGAAAATACGTCTTCACCTTGAATAATTTCAAGTAAACTATTTCTAATTATTTCCATAACTAAGTCTATTTGATTTTTATTTTCAGTTCCAATAACATCATCTATACCTGGCGGACTCAAACGAACCATAATATCATCTGTTATTTCTACTAAATCAGAAGAATTTTTATTTTGAACCACCTCTACTTTAGAAAGGTCTATATCAACTTTAATGATTTCACCACATTCGTGCTCAAAAGAAATTGTACTTATATCTCCAACTGCTTTTCCTCTAATGTTAAGAAAAAGATATTCAAGGTCAATCATTGCAATGCTATTAACATTAAAATTTTCAGTTAATACACATTGAGTTATTATTTGTTTTATGGCTTTCGCCATATCTTTTTCTTCTCCACCCTCTAAAGCTGTTAGAAGAATTTTTTCTTCCTTGACTAAAAATGGTCTGTATTCAATTTTTTTACCAGATGCCGGTAATTCTAAATCATATCGTACAGTATTTAATTTTGGCAAAGCCATAATGTTCTCCTTTTCAAATCATTATTTTATAATATTAGTTAAGTAACATCCATTTTCTATATTTGAATGTTACACTAAGTTTTAGTATTTCTCCTCCCATCGCGTGACCCAGCGCAATTTCACCAACTGCAGAAGGATATGCTTCTCTCAACTCTATCTTATAACTGTCTGTTGCTGTTTGAAAATCAGTTGCATCATTTGATAATCTAGTTATATTAATTGTTGAAACAAAATTGTTCCAATAGTTAACATTACCAGTTTTAACATTTATTATATTTCTTTGCCATCTGTCAAAAAACCTTTTTACAGTAAATTTATCATCTAAAATAAAAGATAATGCAGCTTCTGTAAATGTTTCCCTATAGGGTATTTCTCTTGGTGGGCCATATATATCCTGTGCATTAGAAGCTATACCTTTAGTTGGAAGTGAAACAGCTTCACATAGATATTGTAAATTCTCGTTTACAGCTGTTGACAGTCCTTGAGGAAGATCGCTGAAGGTTACTTGATATCTATTCCCTTTAGCAAAATCATCAATTCTACTTCTTAGTGTATCTATTGTAAATACATCTGCCATTAATAGTATTCCCTGCTGTCATTCCAGACAACACTTTTCTTCTGTTTTTGAAATCTTTCAACTGGTAGGAATATTGCTATTTCCCACTCGTCTGCGTTTATCCTTACGGTATTTGAACGTATATTAGTACCAAGATATCTTTTTACACAAGGTACTGCTCTTCCAAATCCCTTCAGTAAATTATACGTTATTTTCAATCTTGTAGTTGCATCATATTTATTATTAGTTGCATACTCTTTCAATTGATCCATAAGGATTGCTCTATCTCTTGGTGGAATATAATGTAGATTCAAACCATAAAATCCACCTTTAGCTTTCTCAAATGGAAACACTAAAGGATACATATCCCAATAAGGTAGTTTTTTAGCAAACTTTGGGTCATATTTGTAGAATAACATTTTTCCAAGTGTTGCACTACCTTCTTCTTCTCTTTTAAGAAGTTGTGTTGGAGTTACTGCTCTCATACGAGCACTTGCACTTGCTTGTTTGACCTTTTCTCTAAACCAATCCCCAGCTGCCCTAGCTTTTGCAGTTGCTTTTGAGGTTTTAATTGATGATTTGAGTGTATCTAAAAAACCTTCTTGTGATAATTGTGCCATAATACTAATATTTAGTTAAATCTTGTTCAGTTAATATTTGCCATTTCCAATTTCTGGTTTCACAGTAAGCCATAGCTGCTTTCCACTTTGCTTCATTAATTCCCCAAATTTTGACCTCTTTGATAAATCTTCTTCTATTTGGTTTTGGTTTGGGTGGTTTAGTTTGAACCTTTGATTTGATTTCTATAAGAGTTTCACCTTGTGCAGTCTTTACCCAAAAGTCGGGAAAATAACGATGGACTTTACCATCTATAGGAGAACGATAGGGGATAACAATCTCTTCACTTGACCACTTTAAAATAGAATCATTACCATCAAGATACCTCATGAATCTCAATTCCAATCCAGAGCGATGAACTATTTTACGGTAATCTCCTTTGTATTTGGATATGTTTTTTGGTTTATATAATCCTTTCTTGATCCTCATATAAATATGTAGTAACGGCATAAAACCGCCCAAATAGAATTTTTAATTTATAGGAATAGTAATGAAAATTTACACAGAAATTGTTTGGTCATGGGATGATGATAGAGGAGAACTGGTAAGAGAATCCTCAAAATCTTATGATTATGAGGGCCCGTTAACTCTTTTAAATGATAATTCGGTTGAAAGTACTATAGCGGCCCAAGCATATGGTGCGGGAGATAACTTCACATATCCAAAAGATACCAACCCCGGCTTACCTCATTATATAAGATTCATTGCAAGAAGATCATATACATCTACAAGTACTACAAGAGGAACATCAAATGGAGAAGTTGTTTTATATATGCCCCCCGATGCTTTGAAAACTTCATATAGTCAAAGTATTGGTGATATAGAAATGGGAGGTTTTATTAGTTTAGCTCGTTCAGATATGGCTGGTGCTGGTGCTGCAATGGCAAAAGGTAATATTAGGGGAGCTATGGCTGCAGCTGGTGTATTAAAGGGAGATGTCGCAGGTTCTGATAAAATAGACATACTCAAAGATTTTGGTAAAGCAGCTGTTACAGAGTTCGGGAAAAAGGCTGCTGGTACTTCAGCAGGTCAAGCAGTATCAAAGGCCACTGGACAAATTTTAAATCCACATAAAGCAGTGGTGTATCAAGGGCCTGGTGGATTTCGTACTTTCACTTTCACTTTTCAATTGATACCAAAATCTAAAGACGAATCTAAAGAAATTTTTAATATAGTAAGATTTTTCAAAAAGAGAATGCATCCTGGCACTGGTGGAGGAGCTGGAATTAACAATCTATCATCTGTTACTTTAACATATCCAGATGAATTTGAAATAAAATATTATGTTAATAACAGAGAAGTCGATGGTAGTGATTTTACTAAACCACTATTTAAAATTAAAAACTGTTTTATGGAATCTTTTTCCGCAGATTATTCAACATCTTCACTTGTTTCTTTTATGGATGATGGAAATCCATTAACTACTACAATATCAATGTCATTTAAAGAAACACAACTTCTCACCAAAAAAGATATAGACGAAGGGTATTAATATGTCATCAGAATTTTTTGCAAATTATCCAAGAATAGCTTATGATATATCTGGTGATAATTCTACAGCTCCGAATTATACTGTTGCTGTCAATTTAATGATTAGAAACAAATTAAAAGAAGCAGTTGAAGATGATATAACAGTATATTATCCTTATGTTGTTCCAGAAGGTATGCGACCAGATGTTCTTTCTTATCAATATTATGGAGATACAATTTATACTTGGACAATATTTCTTGCTAACAACATAGTAGATCCTTATTGGGAATGGCCCCTCAGTTACAAAGATTTTAGAGAATATGTGTCAGACAAATATGGTTCAATAGAAACAGCTAAATCTCAAATTCATCATTATGAATATATTGCAAGAGCTAGAGCTGAGAAAACAGGGACTAGTGATCCAGTTCCAGCGTATAAATTAGAAATTGATTATCAAACTTATACAGAGACAGCTGTTGATGAAAGAGAAATAATCTATGCATACAATTATGAAAAAGATTTAAATGAATTAAAAAGAGAAATTCAATTAATTGATAACATATACATACAATCTGTCCAAGATGAAGTTAGAGGATTATTTAGATAATGGCAGGAAATCAATTAAAAGGTTCTGAAAAGAAAACCGCATTTAATCCTAGAAAGCAACCCAGTAGGGTTGGGGATTTTAAAATTACTACAATGAAATTAACATCTGCGAACCTTGATATAAATTCAGGCCGCGGTGCTAATTTTTTAGATCTTACCACAAGTGTTTGGCATGAATTAAATTTTTATGAAGATATATATTCTCCAATCGTTTCTGGTGATATTACACTTACTGATACTGTAGGGCTGATAGAATCTTTTCCTATCATTGGAGAAGAAATACTTGAAGTTGCTTTTTCTACTTCTGGGGCTGCTCTTCCACCTACTGCTGGGCCATCTGCTGTTGGTGGTAATTCCCCTGTATCAGAAGCACCGAAACAAGTGATGAATCGTTTTAGAGTTTACAAGGTAGACCCACCAGTTCAAGTAACAGATAATTCTAGAACTATTAAATTATACTTTGTAACAGATAGTCAGTTTACAAATTTATTGTCAAAAGTTAGAAAAATTTATCCAACAAAAAAAAATATTCCAAATACAAAAGCCTCTGATGAAGTTAGACCATATACTCTTGCAGATATGGCAAGAGATATATTTTATGATTTCTTTATTGGAAAGAAGAAACCACTAAAACAGCCCAAAACAAGAAAACCATTTTTAGTTGAACCCACAAGATATGCTTCTGAAATAATAATTCCAAATTGGAATCCATTTAAAGCTATATCTTTTTTGGCTTCAAAAGCAGTTTCCAAAAATCCAAAAACAAAGGGTGCCAATTTTGTATTTTACCAAACCCTACAAGGATTTAGATTTGTTTCTATAGAAACTCTCATGTTGGGTGGTTTCAGACTCTTTCAAGAAAAATATGCAAACAGTGCCGAGGTGTCAAAAGACTATCCTCATTTAGCGGTAAATTCTATTTTAGAAAATGCTACTAATGATAATTCTTCACATATTCCCATTTATAGTGATGAAATTTTGGATGATCCAGATATGAAACCATTCGTAGCCTCTTATAAGTATATGCCGGCCAATATGGGAGAAGCTAAACAATCCTCATACGAATCAGTAACCAGTTTTAGATTAACTGACTCTTTTGATACGATGAAAAATGTAGCGTTGGGTATGTATTCAAATCGTGTTATTACTCATGATCTTATTCAAATGAAAATAGATCGAAGAGATTTTCATTATGTTACACCACCCTCTACGGTTACTACGATTGAAGCAGATGGTAGTGTATCATTATTACAAAATAGAGAAAAAGGACAAGATTTTGAAGAAAAATCACAAATTGATGAATCTATTTCAACTGAAATTGGTAGATTATGTTCAGACAATGCTGATTTTTTAGGTAAACCAGAAGCTCACATATCATTAGTTCCAACAACTTTTGGACAAGCCGGAGCTCTTAATACTGGGCCTACAAAAGAGGTTACTGGTTATGGAAAGAATAATCTTATTGCAGCTAAATCACAAACTATTAAAGATCGTGACGGATTTGATGTAAAAGAAGATATAAAAGAAAATCATGTTGAGGATGTTATTGCTAGAAGAATATCTCAAAGGTTACAGCTTGATAGTGTTAAAATAACCTTTTCAGCTCCAGGCGATTCTTCAAGAGAAGTTGGTGATTTAATTTCATTTGATTTTCCTTCAGAAAATTCTAAAGTGCCTGCTACATCTGGCCGGGGAGCTGGTCATAAGTATTATAGTGGAAAATTTTTGATTACCTCATTAAGACATAAAATTACACAAGATGAATATACAATACACGTTGAAGCAATTAAAGACGGATATAAGTCTGCAATATCTTCTGGATTTGAAGCAACCGATCCTGTTATACAAGTACCAAATCCAAAAACTGGATTAGCAAGTTCTTCTGCTATAGGGCCGGATGGACAAATAAAAACTAATCCAAATACTGGACGAATTGTGGGAGGATTTTGATATATGGCTGAATTTATGGGAAAAGATGGGTTTGTTTGGTGGCAAGGAGTTGTCGAAGACCGATATGATCCATTATATCTTGGAAGATGTAAAATTAGAATTCTTGGATGGCATACTGAAGATAAAACTGATATGCCAACAGAATCTTTACCTTGGGCTTATCCTGTTCAACCAATTGTCTCAGCTGCACAAACTGGTGTAGGTATTAGTCCAACTGGGCCCGTTGAAGGAACGTGGGTTGTTGGATTTTATCGTGATGGTGAACAGGCACAAGAACCAGTTTTCTTTGGAACTCTTGGTGGAATACCTTCACTTGACTCAAAAATTCCTTCCGATAAAAATGAGGGATTCTCTGATCCACGAGGAGACACCGGCGGACAGGTTCACCCACAACTTGAATCATTAAAAAAAGATGCACCAATTAATAATCTTTCATATAATTCTGATAATCCAGAAAGAAATATTCCATATCCCCCAAAAGAAATTAAACATTATAAAAGTCAAACAGAAGCTGAGACTGCCATAACTCCTTCTGATCCTGACTCACCAAAAAATAAAAAAATTCTATCAGCAATGCTTGGGAAGCCGGGAAGTTTGGCTGGTGCTATAAATGTGGTTATGGAAGAGGAAATGGATAGATCCACATATCCTCGTGATGAATATCTCGGTGAATCCACAACTCCAAGAGAAGCTAGAGGTAAGTTTGGAATTACTACAAATGAGTTTACAAAAGGAATTCATGGCCAAAAGATGAAAAACTATGGTCTTACAGGTGGGCCAACTGGATTTAAAACCGCAAGAAGACAAATAATTAAAAATGCAGAGGGTAAAATTACAGCTCAACCAAAAGGCCAATGGAAAGAACCACAACCTGATGCACTTTATGGTGCAGTGTATCCATATAATCATGTTCATTTATCAGAGAGTGGTCATCTTATGGAAGTAGATGATACTCCAAATAATGAAAGATTACACCGTTATCATAGAACAGGAACTTATGAAGAAATTGGTTCTCTAGGACAGAGAATTGTTAAAATAGTAAATGAAAATTTTCACATAGGATTAAATAATGATTACACATCAATAAGTGGTAGTAAGTATCTGAACATTACAAATACATTAGATATTGTAAGTAGGGGAGGATACTATCACGACAGCGGGAGTGGCCCGATAGAATTTTCGGCTAAGTCCCTCAATATGAAGTTTCCCAGCCAAAATTTTTCAATAAACAACGATGGTATAACCATTGATGCTGGTAGTTCTCCTATAACTTTGAGGGGTTCATCTTTAATAAAAACTTTTACAGATGCTGCTCAAACAGATACCGTTAAAGGGGGATTTACCCAAAAAACAGGGGGAATACATTCTATAGAGTCGGGTTCAGCTTCGATTGCAACAAAAGGAAGTACTGGAATAACAGCTGGTGGTGGTTTTAATGTTCTCGCAACTGGTAATATAACAGAAACTATTTTAAATGCTTCAATTCCACCAGCTTCTGCAGCTAGAGACACCCTTGCTCTTTTTGGTAATATTGATTTCAATGCTACAGTAGGTAGTATAAATCTTGACTGTGGGCGGATTCCTCTTACTCCTGGCGGTACTGGATTATTGTCTTCTCTTTCACTAACCCCGAGCGGTGTTACTATGAGTGCTCTCACTCCTGGCATTTCAAAGTTAGATTTGTCTGCAGCGGGAATATCGTTAAGTTATTTAGCAGGTCTGGCTTCAATTTCTCTTGGCCCTACTGGAATAAAGTTGGAGTATGGTGCATCATCAATTGAAGTTGGTGTTACAGGGGTTACTATTAAAGGACTTCTCAATAGTAACGAAGCTTCTGGTATTAATACTGTAAAAGGCTCACTTGTGCAATTGAATTAAGGTAAATAATATGGGAAATCCTGCAGTAGTATTTACAACTTATTCCATAAATTCTTCTACCTCTTGGGCAACCACAAATGTTTCTGGGCATGCTGCAAATTCTACAAGTTCACCCTTTGTTGAACTAAAAAGTGATTTAATTCCACACTCTGCAAAATTTTCTAATGGAGATTATTCTGTATCAGATTTTGATACGATAAGAACTATAAAGACAGAGAATACTATTAATAATGACTCAAGTAGTGAAAGCTATGGAGATATCATTGGAACTCATGAAGATACTTTTTATTCGACAAGAGGAACATTAGGAACTTTTGCTTTAAAGGGTGGACAATTTGAGTTATGTGCATTTGATACTGGTGAAAAGGGTGGTTCTGTTAAAGACCACATAAGTAAGTCGGGAGTAAGTCATAACTATGTTGCATTTGCAAATTCTGGTGATGGAAAGGGTTTAACTCATACTAGTTCTGGAACTGTTATTGGAGCTGCCACTGCAGTAGTTGGCCCACCAACTGCTTATTCTGGAACTAAACCATTTGCAAACATTGAGTATAATGTCTCTCATACTTCAACTCCATTACAAGCAATAGCAGGTGGTGGGCAGACTCCAGCTATTACAGTACCAGGCAGAACTTCTGTGGATGGATATTATGTTAGTTCAACTGCAGATACAAATATTGGAAACGAAAGCTCTCCAAATTGGCAGTTTTATTGGACTATGGGTAATGTAGGATCAAGGACACAAGGATCAAACATAATAAGATACCATAAGGGTAAAGGAACAAGAATAGAAGGATCTGGTGAAGACACATACACGGTTTCTGTCGATGTCAACAGATCAAACACTTCCAATTTAATAGTAGAAAATTGGTATCCACAAGCAAGTTTTAGTGAATCAACTACCACTTCTGCTGTACATCAAGGAAATATTAAATTTAGAGTACATCCAGATTCAGAATATGTGATGAGTGAAAATATGACAACTACAAATGTAGCTGTAGCTTCTGTAACAATTGCTCCTAGTGGTGATGTTGGGCCCATCGCTACACATTCTAAAGTAACAGTTACTACTTCTGATGATCATGGATTAACGGATGAACAAAATCAAATAGTAATAACTGGTTGTGATAATCCTACTCATATTAATGGAATTCATAATGTTCATTCCGTATCAAATACGACAGTTTTTACTTATGAAATTATAAAAAGTACTGTTCCAGAAGGACAAACAGCGGAAGGTGATATTAAATTACAAACTTATGATGGAATAGACAAAACAGGAGCGGTCATCAAAGTTTCGGGGTCAGGAAGTGGAGCTGGGATTGCAGAAGTTGTACATGGGGGTTGTGCAGGAAATAATATTGTTCTTCTTAGGGGAGATACAAGTTCAAATATATCTTTGGGTACTCAATATTACGTTTATACAGATAACTCTGCATCTACTCCAATTTCAGCTGTTAAATTTGCCAATGGCCCAACATACAAATCTATGTTTAAAGAGATGGGTCTTTTCCTTAATGAAAGTACTGGACAAATTTCTTCAAATGGAGCTTTTGCTGGTGGAACATCAATAGACACAATTTTATCTGGTGGTTATATAACTCTTGAAGATGGATTAGGAAATGTTTTTGGAACTGAATATATTCTACAAGAAGATGAATTTGAAGGTAAATTAGAAACTGAAGATCTAATTCGTACTGTAAGGTTTGCGGATTCTGGATTAAATGAACTTGATTCTTATTTTTACAAATTTAAACACGCAAGAGATTACGCGCTGAATAGAGTAAAGACTGATGGAACAATTACTCAAACTGGTGATGTAGTTACTATTCAAGGAGTTGATGCTGTTAGTAATATTATTTCACTTGAAGATGGAACAGGAGGTATAACAACAGAAGGAGGATATTTCACAATCAGCCTTGAGACTGGCTCACAAACTTTCCCAACCAAGTTTGCAAATGCATTACCTTCACCCGCAAGGTTTATATCTTTAGAATATCAAAATGGGTTTAGCACTAATGTAAGTTATACAACATCAAATAGTGAATTCGTAGTACAATCTAATGCGGAAATTAGTTTATCAACTGATACAGATGATGGTGAATCTTACCATCTCACTTATACAGATACTTCTTGGCCAGTTACAAATAGTAGTTCTTATTGGTTTATGAATAATGTAGAAAATGCTCCAGCTGTGGATGACCAAAGTAATATTTTAATTTTTAAAACAACTTCTGAAAGTACAAATTTCAAAGTGCATTTTACAATTAGAGCACAAAAATATCATGGACACATGGGAGTTTATACTGGTGCCCAAGGAACTGGTAATGCCGCTTCGGTGTTAAATACTATAGATGGCTGGGGAGATGCATTTGAAACTGGTACAGGAAATTATTATGATGGTTATTTTTGTGTTTCAGTTTACAATAATACTGATAGTGACAGGGATGATCTAATAGTAGTATATTCAGATCAAAATAATGCAATTACTACTACATTAGATTTTAATGGTAATGCATTCAAACATAGGGATGATCCAGACGATCCAGCTACAGAAATTCCAATTCTTAATGAAGAAGCATTAGCAAATGCATATTCAAATGGTGATTTCACAATTTTAGATTCAATATAGGAGAAATATTATGACTATGCCATGTTCAATAACAGGAGATATGTCAATAGGACACGCAGGATTTACACCATCTCCAATAACTCCAACTACGGTTAATGTATTAGTCTTGGGAGTTCCGCCCCATGTTGTAGGTGATTTGATAGGGCCTCATGTTCTTGGTACTTCAGTTCATACAGGAACTATTCTTGAAACATCAACAACTGTTTTCGCAGGAGGTAAAGGTGTAGCTAGACTGATGGACAAGGGGGATTGCCAAGCTTTGATTTTGGGAACTGCAGCAAATGTTATAGTTGGAGGATAATATGAGTAAAGAAGGTATTTGGCAAGATTCAAAAGGAATGAAAGATTCTGAAATAGTTAAAAAATGGACTAAAACATTACACATAGTAGAAGATTCAATAGAACAACTTAAACATCAAAAAACAGCTTTAATAAAAAAGAAAGAAGATATAGTGAATTCTAAGGAAAACAAAAATGGCTAATTGGAATAGTAGAGAATTACAAACGCCAGCACCGATTAAAAAAATTGGCCAAAACGCCCAAAATGCAATAAACAATTTAGATATATTGTTGAAACTTGTCAAACAGGGTGCGGATGTAGCTAAAATGTTTTTATTATTGACCAATCCCGCTGGGGCGATAATTAGATTAGCTGCTGATGAAATTATTAAATTGTGTAATGATTTTAAAGAAATTGGAGTGTTTTATTTGTTCATTAATCCAAATGATGAAGGTTATGGAGGACAAACAAGTAGAGAATTTGGATTAGCAATAAAACAAGATGAAAATGGTTTATATCAATTTGAACCAAGTTATGGAATGTCGGGCCGAGAATTTTATACTGTAGGTAAAGAATATCAAAAATCTCTTAATATTGCTGACCTTTCTAAAGATTATAAAGATAATCGTGGAAAAGATAAAGATGATCCTTTATTTGATCCACCAACTCCACAATTTGCAAATCCACCAGAATGGGAGCTGGGTGGATATGACCCCACAACTTGGACAGGTCATGCACCAATTACTACTATTCCATTAGCTAACGGAATATTCCCACCCGAAATGAAACCTTCTAAAGTACTTTCAATTATGTCTGAAGCTTTTGATGATGAAGGTGATGTCTCAGTATTTGAAATTAAGCCGGGCTCTAAGAATACTGCCCGTTCAGCTTCAAAGATTTATACGGCATCAGGTGCCTCTATTGATAAAAATAATTTTGATGCTGATAGATTACAAACTGAAGCACTTTATTTACTACCAGTTAAGACAGGTACAGCACATTTTGCAAGAACTTTAACTCTTGAGCAACGTGGAGAAATCACTAATCTAGTACAATCGGGGAAACCAAATTTTGCTGGAAGTTCTAATATTCAAGGAGTTGAAGTTATTGCTATTGTTGCATTAGTTGGTGTAGAGAGTTATCAAAAGTTTGTAGACGCCTTTAAATCCCTTAATAACTTATTTGGTGGTATGCCCGGCCTAGCTGAGTTTGCTGATGATATTGCTGCAATTTATGAAAAAGCAACTAACCCACAGGGTGAACCAATGTCTATTATTAATGACACAAGGTGGGGATCATTTGTAGAGGGTGATTATATAATTGGTCAAAAAAGTGGCGCAAAAGCTAAAATATCAGAAATAGTAAAAATAGAAGATTATCAATTGAAAAAAAAGGTAACTAAAGCAGTTAAAACGGAAGATGGAAACACGCACATATTTACAACTTTGGTAGATAATAATTCAAAAAAGGAGATCAAAAAACTGGATATTAAAGTCCATATGCAAGGTTCAGAAACTTTCTTTCCAGATGAAAGAATCTTTGAGGGGATAGAGACACCGGCTTATTCCACCGTACACGCTGACGTGCCCAGTAAGATAATAGTTAAAGCAGCAAAAGGAACAGCTCTTGATCCTAATATACCATATGATCAAGTTAACACAAATGATGTGGCTAGTTGGGGAGCAGTATTAGGAGTTGATACTTCAGCTCCAGATTCTATTCATCCAGATTGGACATCTATTAAAATAAAAGATGTCATTCCCCATTATGGAGATTTCTTTGATGAAATTATACAATTTGCGGAAGGGTTAAAAGGGTATGCGGCCGCAGCTGATGAATTTATTGCAAGAATAATAAAACTTATTGATGATACAATTGCAGAATTTGAAGAAATCGTAAATAAAATTAAAGCATTCCTTAAATTATTTACAGATGGTCTTCCTGACGCAGGAATTTATTGGTTGACAATTAAAACCTATGGAGGAAATAAAGCTATTCAAGATGCTTTAACTGGTTCAGATGATCCCCCACCAGAAACTTTGAATTTCTGTGCTGGTTTTATAATGGTATCTGTTAGTGGAGTTGGAGGATTAAGTGCAACAAAAGGTTTAGAATTATTATTTGGTAATAATGGATTTGGATTAGAGTTTCAAGAAGTTGCTCCTATTCCAGAAGAATCAGAATTAGATTCTGCAGTACAAAAATTAAGAGATCAATACGATGCTGCCAAAGCTGCACAAATAGAATTTGCTACAGATGTTGGTGATGTACTTGGTCTTAATCCACCAGTAAAATTTAGAGATGCAACAACGATAAAATTTACAGGTTGGAATGGAGTATCACCTAATGTTGGTGATTATGTTCTTGGAACGAAGTCTGGATGTTTTGGACAGGTCGTTCATTTCGGGCCAGGAGAATTAGTATTAGACCATATTAAGACAGGGCCTACAATAGTTGGGACTCTAGAGGAAAAAGAAAAAATAGTTAGAATGTTTGGTCTTAGACGCGAGGTGGATTTTCATGGGATAACCATCATAGAGAAAATGGACTATGTGGATTTTCCTTATAATGGAAAGAAAGCAGAAGCTTCTGTTGAAGGATTTGCAGCTCACATTTACCCTGACGGCCGTGCTCCATTTGGAGGTCTAGATGACTTAGTTTCAGAAGGAAGATTTACAGAAGAAGTATTGGTAAATAGGTCATCTCATAAACCGAATGGGTCAGGTACTACAGTTTATGAGGTGTTTCAAGGGAATGAAGGTACTTTTGTAGGAGTAGATGATGTAGAAGAGTTGGAATCAGAATTTCCTTCACCAGCCAAAATTGTTGTACATGAAAGTCAAAACACAATTTGGGGAATAATAGATGTCACACAACACATATTTAAAGTTATTGATGGTTCTGTTAAAGAGCCTGAATTGGAAAGTGGATATAATGGTAAGTATGGCTACTTTACAGGTGATGACATTATTATTTCATTTAATGAAGAATCTGCTCAAACCTTCCTTGCAGACATTGAAGGTAGGAATACAGGGCCCGACAAGATTACTCGTTTGAAACCACCACCTTCAGCTGAAGCTCCTGAAGGGATGAAACTCACAGTAGATGGTGATGATGGTATAGAAATAACTGGTGAAGGGGGAGAAGTTGAATCTTATGCTCAAGCTTTGGATAATAAAATAAATCCTAATAATCAACCAGAACGCAACGAATAACTAACTAAATAATACAGAGGAATCATGCCAACATATAAAAAATCTTATGCAGATTTGAGTTTTGATTTTACAGCAAATCCACAGACAGGAGATGTTGCAACAGTAAAGGATGCGGTTTCTGTAAAGAGAGGAATTAAAAATATATTATTGACTGAGGGTTTTGAAAGATTATTTCAACCAGAAATAGGTTCTGGAATTAAAAATTTATTATTTGAACCAATGACATCTCTTACTGAACAAAGATTGGCAGATGTATGTAGAGATGCTATAGATGCTTGGGAAAAAAGAGCCTCAGTAATTAATATAACAGTTATTCCAGAAGAAGAATATAATCGTTATAGAGTTGCTATACAATTTAAAATTAATAATTCTTTAGAAACAGAACAAGTTGATGTATTCTTAAATAGAGAGAGATAACCGATGGCCGATGTAGCTTCTAAACTTAAAGTATCCGAATTAGATTTCGATGCTATTAAATCAAATCTTAAAAATTTTTTAGGTGATCAAAATGAGTTAGCTGATTATAATTTTGATGGTTCAGCAATGGCTGTTCTTATGGATCTTTTGGCTTACAATACTCATTACAATGCATTTTATTTGAATATGATTGTAAATGAGATGTTCCTTGATACGGCATCTCTTCGCAATTCCGTAGTATCTAGAGCCAAACATTTGGGGTATACTCCCACTTCTGTTAGGGGTGCCAAAGCTTATGTTGATTTAACCATCACTCCTGCAAACACTCCTGCAACGATTGTTATTGATAAAGATACACAATTTAATACCACAGTAAATGGTATTTCTTATATATTTTCTACATCTAATTCTACTACTTTAAATGTCAACTCAAATGGTATATACACAACAGCTAATGTAGAATTACAACAAGGTATTCTTTTAACACATAGGTATAGCGCAAATACTAATGATCCAGATCAAAGATTTATTTTACCAAATGCTAATACAGATACAAGCTCACTTACAGTACAAATACAAACTTCTGCAACTAGTACAAATTTACATACTTATTCAGTTGCAAATGATACAACTTCAATAAACTCTACAGCTAATGTATACTTTTTAGAGGAAGATACAGATAGTAAATACAGAGTATATTTTGGAGATGATAATATTGGAAGAGGCCTAACAAGTGGTAATATTATAATTTTGAAATCTTTAATAGCTGATGCAACTGCTCCAAATGGTGCAAAAACATTTACTCCTGTTGGTTCGGTTGGGGGATATTCAAATGTTACAGTAACGACAGCATCGGCTGCAGCCGGTGGAGCAGATAGAGATTCTATTAGTGATATAAAATTTAATGCACCCAAAAATTATCAAGCTCAAAATCGTGCGGTTACAATTAATGATTATATTAGAATAGTTCAAAGAGATTATCCAGATGCAGAATCCGTCATAGCTTGGGGTGGAGAAGAAAATGATCCACCAGTTTATGGTAAAGTTTATATGGCTGTAAAACCAGCTAGTGGATTACAGTTATCAGCTACTACAAAGAATTCTATCAAAAATGATATTTTATCAAAAAGAAATGTAGTCTCTATTTCAACTGAAATGGTAGATCCAGATTACTTATATTTGACTTTCAATAGTACTGTTAAATATGATTCTTCTAAGACTTCAAATACAGCAGCCACTATTTCAGATTTAGTTTCTAATACTGTTTACAATTATGGTGTAGACAATCTTAAAGGTTTTGCAAATGAATTTAGATATTCACCTTTAACCAAAAAAATTGATGAATCTGAAACTTCAATTGAAAGTAGTCTTTCTACAGTTAAATTAACAAGAGTATTTGTTCCTACTCTTAATGTATCTAGTTCTTATGCTCTATCATATTCAAATGAAATTTTTCATCCTTATGCTGATTATGTAGATTCCGTTACTAGTACAGAATTTTCTCATTATGATGAAAGTGACACCTTACGAACAACTTGTAATATACAAGATTCTAATGGGGTGTTACAAGTTTATCGTACATCGGGAACAACAAGAATTATTGTTGCAAACAATGTTGGAACTGTTTCTTATGGTTCGGGTGTAGTCTCACTTGCTGGATTTAAACCAGTTGTAATTTCAGATGGTACTGCCAATTTATCAATAACTGTTGCATTAGCTTCAAGCGATGTTATTCCTGTCAGAGAACAAATTTTACTTATTACTAACAATAATATTACAGTATCTATGGTTGATACTTACGGAACAGGCACAAGCACTACTGAAGTGTCTTCTACTGCCAGTGGATCAACCGCTGGAGGTACTTCTGGTAGTGGTGGTTCGGGAAGTAGTTACTAATGATAGAAGATGGTGGAATTCTTTATAGTCAGATAGATTCTCAACTCCCTAGTTTTGTTCAAACTGACCATACGAAATTTTCTAAGTTCATACAGAAATACTATGAATTTCTTGAACTAAATCTTATTACCTTTACAGATTTAGATCTTAATGCCGATTCTATTATACAAGAAAAGGCAGATACCACATATACTATAACTGTTGCTACTGGTAATAACGCATTCAGTAATTCCGCAAATAAATTTTATGTTGATGGTGCAGTTTCTCCAACCATAACTCTTATTCCTGGCGCACACGCAATTTTTGATCAAGGTGATGAAAATAATGTCGGTCACTATTTTCATATATCAAGAACACCAGACGGTATTCATACTGCGGGTGGTAAACAATTCACTACTGATGATAGAGAAGATGTTCTTTTTACTTTTGTAGGACAACCCGGCGATTATGATAATATTACACTTGAAGCAGAAACTGGAATTTTACTTTATGAGGATTACCTAGACTCTGCCACTACTTTAGATAATCTTACACTTGAAGATGCATCTGGAATTTTACTTTATGAAGATGATGTAGAACTTGGTTTTGAGACAACACCCGATAGAGAAATTGGTCTTGAAGCATCTGCTACTATAAAATTTTATGTTTCACCAGATCTTGCCGGTGAAACTCTCTACTACTACTGTAATAATCATTCTGGAATGGGTGGAAATATTACAGTATCTACAACAACAAGTTATATTTCTCAAGAAAATGGAAACACCCATTCTGCAAATACCTCTACTGAAGACTATCTTACTCTTGAAAATCCTAATAGACAAGGTGAACAATTTTTAAGTGGGGAAACTATTCTTGGAGCAAACTCTGGTGCTACAGGTATTGTTAGAGGAAAATATTCAACTACTCAAGCTTTTGTTGAAGAGACAAATCATGGTTCTTTTGAAGTTGGTGAAACTATTAAGGGTAAAACTTCAAGAGTCACTGCCACTGTAAATTCATATTCCAGACAACCAATAAATGCATCAAGAAATGTAAAAGCTTTCCAAGATATTGATAAAGCACCAGTTGGTTTTGTTGAACTTTTTAGAAAAGAATTTTTAACTGGATTTAGTAAAAATGATGATATTAATACCCCCAATCTACTTAAACATATAAAAGATTTTTATCGTTCTAAAGGTAATGAAAATTCCTTTCGTTTTATTTTTAGTTTACTTTTTGGTATAGATGATGTAGAGTTTTATTATCCTGGCCAGGATATTATGAGACTTTCTGATGGAAGATGGACTCTTGATAAATCAGTTAAACTTCTTACAGACTCTGCAAGTTATGTAGATTCTTTTCTTGGTAGAACAATCGTAGGTCAGACATCTAATGTTTCTGCTCTTGTAGAACGAATTGAAAGATATCATGTTGGAGCACAAGATATTACGGAATTATTTTTATCTGGATTTGATGCTAATAACGCCGCTTATCAAGCAACTACAGGAACTAGCTATACTACGTTTTATTTGGGTGAAGTTATAACAGCTAATAGTGCAGACTCTGATGGTAATTATGCAACAGCAACTACAAGTGGAGTTTTACAGGGCGTTGATATAGTCTATGGAGGATCTGGCTATAACAAAGGTGATGAACTACGAATTACTGGTGGAGGTGGTGCAGAAGCCAAAGCTAAAGTTAGTTCAATAGCTGCAGCTGCTCTTACTGGAATTGATGTTATAGATTCGGGAGATGGATATAGTGTAGGTGATGTAGTTACATTTTTTAATGATGGAACTGGTGGAACTGGTGGTTCTGCTAGAGTTCAAAGTATTGTTAAAACAGTAAATGTATTTACACAAACTGAAGTTATTAGTACACAGGGGAGTACTACATTAGACGCAGCTGCATTTACTGCGCCGTGGGGAAGTTATAACAGAAATACTCATAGTTCATCAAACTCTACTACTACCTTTACTGTTCCATTTGATGGTCTTTCTGGTGGTGATACTCCGAAACAAGGAGATTTTATTGCAAAGTTTGGTAGTGGTGAAAGTATTTCTTTATATACTCCTGGCACTTCAAAATTTGGTACTGTTATTAGTACGAATTCTACATCTATTACTTATGGATTAGGTTCTATTGATTATACTACATCTTATAATTCAGATCCAACTCTTAATAATTTTGTAAATAATGATACAGTTGTTATTTTTGATCTCACCAAAGATAAAGATGGTTCTGCAGTAACATCTAATGCATATAACTCTACATTCCGCGCGACTGGAGCAACCATTGCTATTAATGGAACACCAACTGCTAATACTGATAGTACTTATCATGGTGCAGCAACAATGCAGGAATCATCAATTGGTGGTATTCGTTCACTTCAAATAATGTCTTCTGGACAGGGTTATGAGACAATTCCCCCTGTCTCTATAGCAAACACCGAAATAACTTTTTACGATAATTCACCAGAAAAGGTTGGTGCAAATTCAATATTTGTTAATCTTGCAAATACAGTTGCAAATATATTTACTTCAAACACTTTAATTAAGAATCAAGGAAACACTGCCTTTGGTATTCTCCTTGATTATCTTGATCTTGCTTCAACAACTTTAGCTGAAACAGGAAATACCACTCTCAGAATTCAGATGACAAGTGCGAATACATTCAGTCCGAATGATGTTCTTACTTCTTATAGTAGAGCTGATAGTTCTCCAAGTGGAATTGGTGTTTTTGGAACTGCAAATATCTCAACATCTGGAACTACTGCTACATTCACACAAGCAGATCATGGATTTGGTGCAGGAGATAGAATTGTAATTACTGGTTCTTCATCTGCAACAGATAATACTGTATATAACAACAACCATACAATTGCAGGAATTACAAATTCCTCTGTTTACACAGTAACCCTTGCAAGTGATCCAAGTGATGATAGTGAAACCTCTTTAACTGTCAGAAAAATTGTTACAGCAAATGTGGTAGCTGATCTATTACTTACTGAAGATTCCACCACTACACAAATATCTTTTGAAAATGGAGTAGGAACTGCAAATGATGATTATAGTAGTTCTACAAGTAATGGATCTATTATAGTTGAAAGTGGAATAGATGAAGCAAATTCTATATTTGCAAATACTGGAATCCCTGGCAATAACGCAATTATTCAAGTTTCAAAACTTGCTGTTGGTGCAATTGAAAGTGTTTTAGTTTATGATTTTGGTGCTGGATATTCTTCAGCTCCAACAATTAATGCTTCAGCTGTTGGAGATGGTTCTGCAACATTGACAGGTAATGTTGGTGTTTATGCAGAATACTCTGGATATTTTGATGGTGAATATGGATTATTGAGTGGTACAAACAAAATGCAAGATAACTTGTATTATCAAGATTTTTCCTATGTAGTTAAAACAAATAAAGACGTTAATACTTACAGAGAAAAGATATTAGAATTAGTACATCCAGCTGGAATGGCTTTGTTTGGTGAAATCTTAATGTCAGCTAACTTGTCTGTTAAATTATTTGATGATGGTACAAGTAACATAAGCAGTACTCAAGCAAATACTGAGATGGTTGCAAATTCAGTTAATGTTCCACGTTATCATCATCATGAAGTCGAATTTTATACTAAAGACACAACTTCAACCAACAATCAGATTTCAATGGAAAGGAGTTATGAACTTAAATCATTTTCTACTGAAATAACTATAATTGAAAAATTTGATGTAAACATGGACACTACTGGAGCTAGTAGTGATTTTGATTTACAATTAGAACATGGTCATGATTTAATTTCTTTAGAAAATTCTGGTTTTTTCCTTGCAGCTGAAAATACTGGTGAACTTCTTCTTGAACGAGATATTGGTGGTGGAGTTGGAGATAGACTAATTGAAGAAACCGCGGACTTTTTACTAACTGAAGCCGAAATAGTTCATGTACTTTTAGAAGAAGATTCTAATGATACTGATGAAGATATACTTCTTTTAGATGATGGAGAAACAGATAAAGGTAATGCTTCTATTATAGGTGCTTTATCAGACGAAAATCAAAGTGATTCTTCTCCAATAATATATGAATTTTTTGAAGCAGAGCTTGGAAATATTCTTACTGAAGATGGTGATGGTATAGGTGTTAATTTAATAAGTACTGATGTTTTAGAAATAGAAGAATATAATGGTGACTTTATTGTTTTGGATGGTATTAGAGAGTTTGGTTATACATTGTTAGAAGACGGTGGCCAACTTCTTTTAGATGAAGTTACACTTACTGGTGGGCCCATTGGATTTGAATCGGGGCGTGGTACAGTATTATTGAATAGTACAGATGGAGCTCCCGGCTCTAATGCTGGGGATCAAATTGTTACTGAAGATTATACATTTGAAGCAGAGCCTGGTTCTGTATTAACTGAAGATACTGGACTTGAAACTACAGGTGGTGGAACATATCTTGTTCAAGAAGATGAAGCTGGTAAATTTTCACAGGGATTTAAAATACAACAAGAGGGTGTTTTTACAGCTGTTATAACAGAAGGTCGGCTCGTACAAGAAAATGAGTTTTTTATATTACTTGAAAACCAAATAGCTTCAGCTGACTTTTCATTATCATTAGAACCTACAACTCCTAATGCATTTTCTGGCCCACAGACAGCTGTATATATGGAATTAGAAAATTCCATAGGTGGTGATTCTACTGTCAGACCAGATAAAATTTCACATTTTGTTTTAGAAGAAGATGAAGATTTAGTTCAAACTTTAACATTAGAAGATGGAACTGGTGACATTATATTTGAAAATGGTAAGGGTCATGTCCGTCTTGAAATACAAGGAGTAGCACAAACAGTTAAAATTCGTAATGAAGATGAAGCTTCAAATTTTAAACTTGAAGACTTTGAATCAGTTCTAGTACAAGAAGAACAATATCAAATTCAACTAGAATCTTATACTCTTCCCTCTCTTACAGATGTGGGATTTCTTGTAAAAGAAGATAATGATGCTCTTCATCTTGAAGAAGCTGGTGCATATGATACTGATTCAGATGAGTTTTACGCTACTCACGGCCTCTTTACATTTGTCAAAGCCTCAGCTAGATTAAATTCTCAAGATAGTGATATGAGAGATGTGAAGTTTAATAATGATGGAACTAAAATGTTTGCGTTAGGTAGGGGTAATGATGGAGTTTATGAATATTCATTATCAACAGCATTTGATGTTTCAACATTGACTTTTGTTCAGAAGTTGGATATAAGTGGTGAAGAGACATCGGCGAATAGTTTAGAATTCAATCTAGACGGAACTAAATTGTTTGTGTTAGGTCAATCTGATGATAATGTTGATGAATATGCTTTAAGTACAGGTTTTGATATCTCAACAGCCTCCTTTACAGATAGTTTTGATGTAAGTACTCAAGAAACTGCACCTTATGGTTTGGCATTTAATAATGATGGAACTAAAATGTATGTTTGTGGTTGGAATGGAGATGACATTAATGAATATACATTAACAACTGCATTTGATGTTTCGACAGCATCATATTCTCAAAATTTTTCAATAAATGCTCAACGTGCAAATGCATCAGCAGTACAATTCAATGCAGATGGAACTAAAATGTATGTTTTACAGGGCAACCAAAATTCTGATATTTTTGAATACGCACTAGTAACTCCATTTGATATTTCAACAGCATCTTATACAAATAGAACTCATGATTTAACAAACGAAGAAAGCAGAGCAAGAGGCTTCTGCTTTAGTAATAATCATTCTCAGCTTTTTGTAACTGGTTGGACTGAAGATGAGATTAATGAATATACTGTAAATTATACTCTTCCAGATGAATCGGGAGCTGATTCTGGAATAGATGATACCCCCTTCTATTTTCGTCTTGAGGATGATGTAGATGCTAGAGCTTATCTGTTGGAAGAACCTACAACAATCTATCATAGGATTGAGAGTGAAAATCCAGCTGATGATTTTGTTATTGTTACGGATGACGCAGAAGATACTATAGTACTTGAAATAGAAGAATTTATTACTGATACAAATTTTAAAGGTGAGTCTTATGATACTGGAACTGGCTTCATGTTACCGATGCTTATTTTTCCAACAGCCGAGTCTGGTTCTGCATTATTGGATCTTAGTTTTACAAGTAGAATAGTATTAGAAATTGATGATATTCAAAATGTAAGATTAGAAAATCAAGATGGTAGTCTTCTTTTAGAAGATGGTGGTGTTGTTTTTTATGAACAGCAACCTACAACATCTGTAGGTTATCAATATGATATGTTACTTCTGGAAGAATCTGATGGTACAAATCCAGTATTTATTGCTACAGAATCTTCTATGACTGAAGAAATAGATGGTATAGGAGAGATTGAATTATTTTCTGATGGTAATTATTCACTTCAGCTTGAAGGTGCACATGGAATTCATGATAATGGACTTCTTGTATATGAAAATGGAGGTTTTACATTAGAAGCTGGTACTAATGCTGAAGGTGTTATTATTTTTGACGGGCCAACGGCTGATGATGGAGATAGATCTCTTTTAGAAGATGGAGTAGAAGATACAATTGGAGTGAATCAACCTCAAATTGCGGCATCAGTTAGATCTACAGTTTCAACTTTAAATACTGGTGACACTCTTAATGAAGGAAGTTTTCTTGGATCAGATTTTGGAGAGAGAACATATGGATCAGTTGCTCTTTCATTGTTACCTAGTGAATTTGAATTTTTGACTGAAGATGGAAAAACCTTTGTTACAGAAGAGAGTACAACTAGAAAAGACAATCTTATATCTGAAGCTTATGATAGGGGAATAGTTGCAACAGGAACGGCCACTCAATTTGAATTTGATTTTAATAATCTTATAGTTCTTGAACCCGATTGGACTTTAGATGTAATTGAATTAGAAGATGGTTTGGGTAAAATAATAGATGAACACGGTTATACTGTTGTACTTGAGATTCAAGCTGCAAAACCAGAAGTTGGTGTGATTATACTAGAAACCGATACACCAGAAGAAAATTCAATTATTTTAGAATCTGATGACCCCGATGTTATTATTCCTCTTCAACAAGAACAAGGAGAAGGTAAAATTTTTACAGAGGAGGATATACACCTATTAATTCCATCTCCCGAAAGACTTTGTGGTGTTGGACTTCATGATTTAATTTTAGAAGAAGAGGGCATTCTTCAAGAAGAATCTGACCAAATTAAATTAGAAGATTTTACACTTGATAATATTACTCAAGAAGATCCAGTTATGGGAGATTTTGTTCCTTATCTTGGATTTGGAGATGAGGGGGATAATTCTATAACTATAGATGATAATATGTTATTAGAATCTACAACGCACAAAACTGAAAATGTTTGTGTTCAGACTGAAGATGGTGATTTGATTGGACAAGAAGATGATGAAACATCTCATATAGTTTTAGAGGATTTTTATTTTAAATATTACAATGTAGGAACTATTACTCAAACTGGAACAACCATAACTGTATCTGGAGGCCAATTTCCTTCTGCTGTTGTAAATAGTGGAAGATTTTTCTATGAAAGTGGTACATCATCAGATCTTAGTGATAGAAATGGAGTCGAATCAACAGATATTATATCAATATCGGATAGTGGTCTGGAACTAACAGTTGAAGCTTCTAAATCAATAAGTTCTGCACAACATTATAAAGTTGAATATGGACTTGATGATACTCCTGTAACCGCTCCAGCAGAATATTTGGTAATGGAAGCTTACACTCTTGATACTACAACTGAACAAGTTAGAATTGATATAATTTTTAACGGAGAAGGCGATGTTAATCATGGATATACTAGGGGTGAAGATTCGGATGGTCTTGGAACTTATACTGTAAGTATTTCAGCATTTGCTGATATCATAGGAAATGATGTTACATATGAAGATGGAGAAAGGATTTTAGCTGAAGATTCAATTGGTGGATATATTGCTTTTGAAGATTCTACTCAAAATGTCTCTTTAGGAATTGCTCATGGAAAAATATTAAATGAAGATGATACTGGATGCTTCATATCAACTGAAGATCATGAAGGTAATGAGACAACTCAAGATGATAATGTTCTCATGAAAGAAATGTCGGACGCACTTCTATTAGAAGATAGTGAAACTGAAACTTTGAATTATGTATTGAGTGAGGAAGAAGGACAAATGATGCTTGAAGATGTATTTCAAGTTTCAGAACATAAAATAATTATGGATAGTCATGATTCTATATTAATAGAAGACCAACCAGACGGTGATAATTGGAATTATAAATTATTGAATATGGATATGGGAAGATTTGATATTGAAACAATAGCTAATAATGCATCTATGACTATTCAATTTACTGATTCATCAACCAGTTCAACAGATTTTTTCAAACGATCTGATTCTGCCATACTCGTTTCAAGAACAGAACAGATTGTTTGATGACTAAATATATTAGAATAAATTTTTTAAATAAGGTTTTGGAGGAAACAAAATGGCCGCTTTAGTAACTAACAAATTTCGTATTCATAACGCTAAACAATTTATAGAAGCGTTTGACGAGGTGTCATTTACATCTGGGGCAGCAGTCTCAGACTCTAGTGGACTCCTCAACTCAAATATGTATCTTTTTATAGGAAAAGTAACTGGATGGAGTGATGACGCAAGTCCACCCACACCAACCGATTCCGTAGCAAACACACACTATGAGAATTGGCGTGATATGATTGCTGCGAAGAAAGTTACATCTTCAGATGTATCTCACGTTATTCCAAGAAAGAACTGGACTAATAATACAAACTATTTTGCTTATACTGATAATACAAATTCACTACATAGCCAAGATTTTTATGTAATGACAGGTGATTATAATGTGTACAAATGTTTATCAAACAGCGATACAAATTCAGCTGGAGGTGCTGCGTCAACTTCTACTGTTAAACCAACTGGAACTGGAACAGCTATTATTTCAACTGCAGATGGTTATAAGTGGAAGTTTATGTATCAGATTCCTGCTTCGGATGCATTAAAGTTTGTTACACCAAACTACATTCCAGTTGATACAGTAAGACGATCAAATGGTTATCTTGCAAATACTTTCGACAACGCCCCAGGCCAAGTTCAGTTTGATGTTGAAACTGCAACTGCAGCATCTGGTGGTGGTAATGGTGCTATAGAAGTAGTTCATCTTACTACTAGAGGTTTACAATATCTTGGAGAAGTGGGTAATGTTTCATCAGTTACAAATACAACTACAGTCACAATTACTGGTAGTAGTCTTGGTGCTGATGATTGTATTGTAAATAATGACATATATTTCACAAGTGGAGATGCAGCTGGTGAAGGTGGAACTATTACAGATTATAATGGTACAAGTAAAGTTGTAACATTTACACCAGCTATAACTGCTCCTTCAGCAACTGATGGGTATGCTATCGGGCCTAAGATTGTAATTTCTGGTGATGGCCAGGGTGCTAATGTTAGATGTACAGTCAATTCAACTGGTGGAATTAATGCAACAGCTATTATTTCGGGTGGAAACAATTATTCCAATGCATCAATTACTGTTGTTTCTAATGCTTCTCAATCAAACAGTTTTAATCCAAGTCCCACTGCAGTATTAACTCCAATTATAGGGCCAAAGGGGGGCCATGGTTCAGATGCAGTTCAAGAATTGGGTGGATTCTTTTGTCTTATTAATTCAAGACTTGAGTATTCGGAATCTAATAACTTTACTACCGATAACGATTTTCGTAAAGTTGGACTTCTTGCACAACCTAAATTTTCAAATGGTGATTTTGCAAATACAACTGTAGTTGACCAAGCAACAGCGGCAGTCGTTAGTTCTTGGAACGGAACTGCGTTTGCAGTTGATGAATTGGTTACAGGTGCTACTTCTGGAGCTACAGGAAGAGTTGTTGATTTTACTGGTAACAATACTATAAGAATGACAGATATTATACCTTCAGGTAATTCAACCACTGCTGGATATAATGGTATTTATGGTTACTTTACAAATACAGAAGTTATTGCTGCTAACACAGTAGGAAATGGTGGTTCTGGAGCTTCTGCTACAGCAAATGGTTCGGGTGCAGTAACTGGTGGAGATTTGGAAAGATTTTCGGGAGACATTATCTATGTAGAAAATAGATCTCCTATTTCAAGAGCAGATGACCAAATTGAAGATATTAAGCTGATTATCGAATTCTAATAATTTAGGAAAATTTAAATGGCACTAACAACTAATTTTAACGCTGATCCGTATTATGACGATTATAATCCAGATGATGCGTATTATCGTATTCTTTTCCGGCCAGGTTTCGCAGTTCAAGCAAGGGAAGTAACACAATTACAAACAATATTACAAAAACAAATTGAAAGGCATGGAGCTCATACTTTCCAAGATGGTAGTATTGTACTAGGGTGTGAGTTAAATTATGATAATAACATAAAAACGGTTCAGTTAGAAACACAGTTTGCTGGCGCTGATATTACTATTGGAGATTTTGCAAATGGAATCGTAACTGGTGGAACATCTAATGCCAGAGCTGTAGTTGTTTCAACTGCTGCGACCACAACAACAGATCAACCAGTTATAGTGGTTAACTATTTAAATAACAATACATTTCAAGATGGTGAAACTATTACGGTTGAGGGTACATCAACTCAAGCAAATTCTGTAAGTTCTACAGGAGCTGCTGGTATATCTACTGGTGCACAAACTAATGCTGCTGTTATAAGTTGTCAATCTGGTGTATTTTATGTTGGTGGTTACTTTGTTTTTAAAGAAGCAGAGTCTATTATTCTTGAAAAATTTTCAAGTACTCCATCTTACAGAATTGGATTTCAAGTTACAGAGTCTATAGTAACTTCTGATGTCGATGGTAATTTATTAGACCCAGCACAAGGTGCGTACAACTATGCTGCATCTGGTGCCAATCGTTTTAAGATTGCTTTAGGATTAAGTGCAAAAGCTTATACTGCGGAAGATCCAGTTGAAGCCGCAGCAGATGAAAACTTTTATCAATTATTAAAACTTAGTGATGGTGTAAAAATTGAAGAAACAAATTATCCAATTTATTCAGATTTAGAAAAAACACTTGCAAGACGGACTTATGATGAATCTGGTGATTATACATTAACACCATTTAATCTAGAATTAAAAACACATCAAGGTATTACTGGAACTACTGCTAATTCTGGTTCAGCTGCAACATCTACACTTACTGGTAATGGAAGTAGTTTTGATACAGAATTAGAAGCAGGTGATGTGGTATTTCTTACTGGAAACACAGCTCAAACTGCAACTATTGCATCTATTACAAACTCTACAGTTGCTACTCTAAACAACTTTTCTGGTGGATCTGGAACATTAGTTACAAGTACTTCTGGTCAAACGATTAAATTTGAAAGTAAATTTTCGGCTGGCCTTGACCCCGGCAAAGCTTATGTAAAAGGATACGAATACGAAAGTATTTCAACAAAATATGTTACTGTTGATAAGGGAAGAGACACACTAACAGTCAATTCTCATTCTTTAAGTACTGCTTACGGAAATAAATTAAATGTCAAACAGGCAAATGGTTATTTTGATATTGCACGACATCAAATAGTAGATTTATATGTAGGGAATGTCGCCACTCAAAATGTTTCTGGTTCTGGTGATTCAGATAGTGTTTATGGAACAACTTTTTCTACAAGAAATTCACAAACTAAAATTGGTACTGCAAGAGTTAGAGATGTAGACTTTTTGGCAGCATCAGGTAATACTGCAAATGTAACACATTCACAGTCTGATTATTCTTTATATCTTTATGATATAAGAACTGCAAATTCTAAAACTGGAACTGTTGCTGATACCCCAAGAGAAATAAATGCTGGTTCAAATGCAAACACTGCAACTGATGGATTTATGCCAGTTTTTTCAAAAGATACAACATCTTCTACATTTGAACCAAGAAAAGATATAATAACAATAGGTACTAACAAGTATGGTAATACATCTTCTGTTAATTATCTTACTGGTGGTGGATCAACAAATACTGCTTTTGCAAAATTAGCACAAGTATCGGGGGTGTATGAAGGTGCAACAATTACAATTGTAACTCCAAGTTTAAACAAGATGTTGGGGTTTGATAGTACATATACTGGTGTTTATGGTATTTCTTTAGAACATAATGGTTATACATTAACAAATGAGTATGATAAATCACTCGGATCACTTTTGTTAGAAGATCAAACAACTGATGTATCAAATACTACTTATACTAGAAATGTTATTACTTACACATCAAATTCGGATGTTGCTATTGTTCAAGTAGATTCTGATATGACCCACCGGCCATATTTTTCAGCAAATTCTACAGGTGGTGCAGTATCTGGTGAATGTTCAACTTTTGAAGTTTCATTCCAAATTAAGGATATTGATTCTATTGCTGTAACTAGTACCTCAGCAAGAACTGCTCACGCCGAAGTTGATGAAACTTCACGATACAATAATGTTGTTACTGCAAATACTGTTTTAGAAAATACACAACTTAATTCGTTGTTATTTCCACTTCCAGATACACCATTATCTCTTGCAAATAATATAACATATACTTACAAGTCTACAAAAAATCTTACAACTGATTCGGGAGGTGTAGTAACATTTTCTTTGAGTGGAACTGATACTTTTACAGATCTTGGAACACCAATATCAGCTGCAAAAGCTGAAGAGAATTTTATAGTCGTTGTGAGTGATAAACAAAGTGATGCATCCAATTCTGTGTACACTGCAGTTACTGATGGTCAGTATCTTAGTTTCAGTAATACAGACGGTGTTAGTAGAACTATAAATGTAGCTTCTACTTCTGCAGTTATTGACTGTAATACAACATCAGCTATTAAACTTTCAGTTGCATACACTGCAAAGAAAGTTGCATTAACTGGTTCTGGTAAAACTAAAGCTATAGTTGGTGGAATTGTGAATACTGCGTATAACAATTCAAATACTGGTGGTGCAAACAACATTCATACTTGGTCACCAAAAGGACAATATTTTGTGGATGCTCCATCAAGAATTACAGGAGTTAAAATTGATCTTCCTGTTTATGATGTATTTAATTTAATTAGAGTTGTTGATTCGGGATCTTTAACTGTTGATGTGTCTAATTCTATGATGATAGCTTCTGCAAATGATATTACATCTTCATATTCTTTAGATACAGGTCAAACGGATAACTTTTATGGGCATGCTTCAGTTCAATTAAGGCCTGGGAAAACTCCACCTACTGGTAAAATCTGTATCGTATTTGACAGATTTACTCATTCTGGCTCAGGATTTTTAACAGTTAATTCCTATATGAGTCAAATTGGTGCTAATATTCATGGAAGAAATAGTGATAATTCAAGGTATAATGCTAATTCCAAAATATTTACTTATGGTGATATTCCAAAATATACAAGTCCAATAAGTGGTTCAGAGACTAGACTCACAGATGTTATAGATTGGCGACCCTATGTTCAAGATGATACTCATGATGGAACTACTGCAACCACATACTATATTGCTAATAATACTGATGCTATAGCAAACTCCACTATTCTTCTTCCAGATTCAGATACAGAAGCAACTCTGGATTATTCTTATTATGTTCCAAGAATAGATAAATTAACTCTTACAAGAGACAGAACATTTGAAATTATCAAGGGGGTAGCTTCGTCTGATCCTGTTGCTCCACCAGATTCAGAAGATTCCATGACACTTTATACATTGGGAATTCCTGCATACACATTTTCTCTTACAGATATTGAAACACGATACATTGATAATAAGCGTTATACTATGAGAGATGTTGGAAAATTAGAAAAAAGAATTGAAAGAATGGAGTATTATACATCTCTCAATCTCTTGGAAATAGAAACAGCTGCAAGAGACATATCTTCTGATATTGATAAAGATTCTCTTTTAAATAGTACAGGTGCAAGATTCAAGAATGGTATTTTAATTGACCCTTTTGCTGGTCATTCAATCGGTGATGTTGCATTAGATGATTACAAAGCTTCAATCAATTTTAGACAGAAAAAATTAAGGGCTCCATTTTACTCTGACAATTTTAAATTTACATACGACGCAACAACTAGTAATAATACTGTAAAAACTGGTGATCTTATTACTTTACCTTATACAAATAGTGCACTAATTGATCAACCATTATATTCTGGATCTTATTCTATTAATCCATTTAATATAACAAACTATATTGGTAATGTTAAACTTGATCCACCATCTGATACTTGGTATGATGATACAACTAGACCATCTGTTATTACAAATTTAGAAGGACATCATGATAATTGGGTATTAAGCCCTAGTGATGGAAGAGTGGGATTTGGTTCTCAATGGAATGATTGGTCTGTAAACTGGTCGGGAGAACAAATTAATCCAGAACCGCAATCTGCAATATCAAATGGTGGTGCATCAGTTATTAGTACACGAAGTACGAAAACAATTTCACAAAATAAAACAAAATTTGGAGTTCAAGCAGATAATCCAGTTGAAACTATTGTTAAGTCAGTTGGAAATCGTACTGTTGATATGAGTGTAATTCCTTATGTCAGGTCACAGAGAGTATCATTTGCAGCAAAAGGATTAAAACCCTTTACAAATGTATATGTGTATATTGGAAGTACTGATGTAGCTGCAAACACAGAACCTGCAAAGAAAATAGTTTTTAGTGCTGCTAATGGAGCATTTCAAGAAGGTGAGGTGGTTAAGGATAGTGCTAACAATCAAGGTATAGTTAGAATTGCATCTAATACCGTTAGTAATGTTGCTACTATTTTTATTACTGACATTACTGGAAACACAAGTGCAACTTTGGCAAGTCCAGTAACATCACAAAATAATAGAGCTACAAATTCTTCTATAGGATTTGCTGCTGCAAATGTAATTACTGGACAAACTACAGGAGCAAATGGAACTATTAGTTCTATTGTAGCAAATTCAAGAGGACTTGGTACAACTTCTAAAATGCAAACTGATGGTAATGGTACGATTGCGGGTGATATAGACATTGTTTCTGGAACATTCAGAACTGGTGATAGACTTATCAGAATAACAGACCATGCAAATAATGAACTTGCAAGTACGACAACTGTTGCTGAGGAATTGTTTAAAGCTAAAGGTCTTTTTCAAACCAGAGAAAAATTAGCAGTGTCAACAAGAGAAGTTTTATCTCGTAGAGAATCTTTAACTAGTGAAGACATCGTAGTTGATTCTTCTACTAGGCAGTCTGGTGTATCAAATTATCTTAATCCGTTATCACAGACATTTTTTATTGAACCAAATAATTATCCAATGGGAGTGTTTCTCAAGCATGTAAGTTTATATTTCTCTACAAAGGATTCTAATCTTCCTGTTACTGTACAGATCAGACCAGTTGTAAAAGGAATTCCAAGTGCTTCACATATTATTCCATTTTCTGAAAAAACATTAAATCCAGATAGTATTACAGCTAATACTTCAACTCCCAGTGCTACAACTTTTATATTTGACTCACCAGTATATTTAGCTACAGGAGAATACGCATTAACTGTATTATCTAATAGTTCTCAATCTAAACTTTGGTCTGCAAAAGTAGGAGAAAATAGTTCTGGAACTACTCGTATAATTACACATCAACCATTTGTAGGAAAACTTTTTGGGCCGTCTAACGCAGGAACTTGGGCCGAAGATACTGGAAGAAGTTTGATGTTTAATTTAGTTAGATGTAATTTTACTGGAACTGGTGGAGTTAACAACTACGCCGTGTTTAGTTCTCACGCAAATGGAGCAGTTGGTAATACTGCTAATGTGTTGTATCAAACTTTTAAGACAACATCTTCTACTATAGATTTTAGTAATACTAATGTAGATTATCAATTTAAATCTTATGATACTACTAATACTGCAGTAGATTATACAAATTTTAGTACAGATCAAAATATTATACTAAAAAGTGGAAGACAAATGACTTCAAGCACAAATGGTATGTTTTTAGTCAACGCATCTATGTCAACATCAAATAGTCATGTGTCACCAATTATTGACCTTGACCGATTAAGTGTAATAACAATTGATAATGATATAGATAATGCAGGAATTTCTGCAAACGACATTATAATAACTACAAAAGGATCTGGTTATACTAACACTGCTGCAGCAGCTTATTCTGGATCAATTTCAGCACCTGACCTTACAGATGGAACTACTGCAACAGTTAATGTTCAAGTAGAAGTTACTTTATCTGTTAACACTGCATCTGCAATCTCATCTAACGCAATTATTTCCTCAAACTCAGATTATACAGTCAACGCAAGTGCTGCTGGTCAGTTTGTAGTTGGTGAAGGTGTAAGAATTGTAGCAAATACTGCAGGTGGAGAAGTTTCACAATCTGAACAATCTGGTGATGCAGCTCATGGAATAATTACAGGACAAACTTTTGTGGGAAGTGATTCTTCTAAAAACGTAGCAACTATTACAATCAAGACAAGTTCAAATAATGAAGGACACTTTCAAAATGGTGTTATTGTATTTTCGGACAGTACAGCTCAGGATGGTGATCACACAAATTCTCAAGTTTCTGTAGGATCTAATACATTTATGGCTGTAAATGTAGTAACTGGTGTTGTGGCAAATGTTGTTCCAATTGAAACTGGTTCTGGATATTTAACAACTCCTACAGTTACATTGTCTACTAACGCAACCACAAATGCTGTTGCAAATATAGTTGGTGAAGATTCTGCGAGTGGTGGTAATATTAATGCTAAATATATTTCTCGTCGCGTAACTTTAGAAGATGGATTTGATGCATCTGATTTAAAAGTTATACTGAATACCTATAAACCTTTAGGAACAGATGTTCATCTTTATTATAAAGTAAAAGGTGAAACTGATCCAGTAGATTTTGACACAAGGGAATATGTTCTAATGACTCAAGAAACTCCTAGTTCAGTATATTCTGGTAGTGAGGATGATATTAAAGAGTTCATATACAAAACCTCTGGTGAAGAAACAAAGTACACTTCAAATAATGTAAATTATGATACATTTAAAACCTTCTCAGTCAAAGCTGTAATGACTTCTAACAATGTAACTATAGTTCCAAAAGTTAGAGATATAAGAATAATAGCATTAGATTAACGATGGAAGTAATTCAAACAGAAGATCCTAGTTTTGTTAGAGATTTACATTCAAAAGCACTTATAAACACAGATAGAGTTGCTCTTGAGAATCATCGTAAAAAAAGACAAATAGAAATTCAACGAGCTCAAAGATGGCAACAGATGGAAATTAAAGTAGAAGAATTAAATAATATGAAAAATGAAATCCTTGAGATAAAAGGTCTTCTCCAAAAATTACTTACTAAAAAGGAGTTGTAATAAATGTCAGCTCATGTATTATTATCAGACACCTTTGACCAATGGCGGATGAAAACTAATGAGTGGTTGTCTATGACAAACTCCGCTGGTTCCTCATGTTCCATTAAATTACTTGATACAACCAATTCTACAAGTAATACTACAGGTTCAATAACAACAGCTGGTGGTATGGGTCTTGGTTCAAGTGCGACTATTGGTGGAAATTTAACTCTTCACGGCCGTACAGATCTTAAAAATACAGTAAATTTTAAAGAAATAATTCGTACACTATCAGAAGATGCGGATGACTTTGATCATCTTCTTTTAGAAGATGGTTCAACCGTTGATCCCAATGCTTCAATTGAAGGTTATGCATTAATAGAACTTCCCAATTATGTTGATATTGATGGTGCTGTACAAATTGATGGTTCTGTAACAGTCGGTGTAGATGGTACTGGTAGAGATGTTCTTTTTTTTGGTGATACTTCTGCACAATATATGTTATGGGATGAGTCAGCAGATGAGTTAGTTTTAGCTGGTGACACAAAACTGTCATTTCATGATGGAGCTGGTGGAGAAAATATCATTGCCCCCGCAGATGGACATTTAGAAGTCAATGTAGGAACAACTCTTGATATTACGGCACCCACAGTAGATATTAATGCAACAACTCTTAATGTTGATGGTGAAACTCAACTTACTGGTGCAGTAATAGTCGGTGTAGATGATACTGGATATGATGTAAAGTTTTTTGGTGCTACTTCTGGACAATATATGTTATGGGATGAAGATGCAGATGAATTAGTTTTAACAGGTGATACTAAATTATCTTTCCATGATGCAGCAGGTGATGAAAATATCATTGCCACTTCAGATGGTCATTTAGAGATCAATGCAGGAACAACTTTAGACATTACAGCTCCCACAGTAGATATTAATGCAAGTACAGCTGTTAATGTTGATGGTACATCACAAATTAATGGTGCCTTAACAGTCGGTTCAGATGGTTCAGGTCATGATGTTAAGTTTTTTGGTGCGACTGCTAGTGCTTATATGATATATGATGCATCATCAAATGATTTAGAACTAGCTGGATCAGCAGTTTTAAGTATAGACAGTACTACAGACGCTACTGGAACAACAGATGGTTCATTTCACACAGATGGTGGTGTTGGTATAGCTAAAAAATTGTATGTTGGAACAGATTTAGATGTAAATGGTACGGCAAATTTAGATGCAGTAGACATAGATGGAGCAGTACAGATTGATGGTACTGTAACAGTAGGTGTAGATAACACAGGGTATGATGTTAAATTTTTCGGTGCTTCTGCTGGTGCATTTATGTTGTGGGATGAATCAGAGGATACTCTTGAGATTCGTGGCCCATCGGCTGATGCAACTACAAGTACTGGTAAATTAAAATTATCAACTTCACTTACAGATATAAATGATGGTGATATATTAGGTAGTATTGGTTTTAAGGCTCCATTAGAAGCAGGTTCGGGAGATGCGATATTAGTTGGTGCTTCGATATTTGCTGAAGCTGACGCAACATTTTCTTCATCAGTTAATTCAACTGATTTGGTGTTTGCTACAGGAGATTCTGCTGCTGCATCGGAAAAATTTAGAATCGACAGTACAGGTGTATGTACTTTTGCAGATGGTGCAATTGATGTAGATATTGCAAGTCATGATGGAACTAATGGATTAAAGTTAGGTGGAACACTCGTTACAGCTTTAGCAAAGGATTTAAATTCTATTCCTAACGAAGTAAATTTAGGCCAGTGTGCTGCCTTTTCTATTGTTTTTGCACCGCCAGGATAATTTTTTTATTTTAACTATAACAACATAAATAAATTAGAAAACTAATTTAAGACTATTTAACAACAAGGAATTATAATAAATGTCAGCTAACGTAGAAATAACAGATACCTTTGATCAGTGGCGAACAAAGAGTAATGAGTGGTTATCTATGATATTCCCTGTCGGCTCTGACAATTTTATTAAGTTAAATAATACAACTAATTCTACTAGTAATACTACAGGATCTATTATTACTGCTGGTGGTATTGGTGTGGCTGCAAGTGCAGTTATTGGTGGAAAATTAACTGTCTTTGGTGATACAGATATAGACGGAAATGCCAACCTTGACGCTGTTGATATTGATGGAGCAGTACAAATTGATGCTGCTGTAACAGTCGGTGTAGATGGTACAGGTCAAGATGTCAAGTTTTTTGGTGATACTTCTGGGCAATTTTTACTATGGGATCAATCTGCAGACGAATTAGTATTGGCAGGTGATTCAAAACTATCATTTCATGATGCAGCAGGTGGGGAAAATATTATTGCTTCTTCAGATGGTCATTTAGAGATCAATGCAGGAGCTACTCTTGATATCACAGCTCCAACTGTTGATATCAATGTAGCAACGAAACTTAATGTTGATGGTGCATCACAATTTAATAATACTATAACAGTCGGAGTTAACGATACTGGACATGATGTTAAGTTCTTTGGTGCTACAGCTGGACAATATCTGTTATGGGATGAATCAGCAGATGAATTAGCTTTAGTTGGTGACTCAAAATTATCTTTCCATGATGCTGCAGGTGGTGAAAATATTATTGCTACTTCAGATGGTCACTTAGAAGTTAATGCAGGAACAACTTTAGATATTACAGCTCCTACTGTTGATATTAATGTAGGAACTACTCTTAATGTTGATGGTGCATCACAATTTAATAATACTATAACAGTCGGTGAAAATGATACTGGATATGATGTTAAGTTTTTTGGAGCGACTTCTGGTGCTTATATGTTGTGGGATGAGGACGTAGATGATTTAATACTAGCTGGAGCAGCAAATTTTAGTATAGATAATACGGATGATTCTAGTTCAACTACTACAGGATCATTTCACACAGATGGTGGAGTTGGTATAGCTAAAAAACTTTATGTAGGTACTGATTTAGATGTAGATGGAACAGCTAATCTTGATGCAGTAGATGTTGATGATGCTGTTCAAATTGATGGTACAGTAACAGTAGGTGTAGATGACACAGGACTTGATGTTAAGTTCTTTGGTGCTTCAGCTGGTGCATTTATGTTGTATGATCAGTCGGAAGATACTCTTGAAATCCGCGGAGCTTCGGCAGATGCAACTACAAGTACTGGTAAATTACTCTTAACAACTGCACTTACAGATATAAATGATGGTGATGTAATAGGTCGAATTGATTTTCAAGCTCCATTAGAAGCTGGTGGAACTGATGCCATAGTGGTCGGTGCTACAATATTAGCAGAGGCAGATGCAACATTTTCTTCATCAGTTAATTCAACCGATTTAGTTTTTTTAACTGGTGATTCTGGAGCTGCAACAGAGAAATTTAGAATTGACAGTACAGGACAAGCTACTTTTGCAGACGGAGCAATTGATGTAAACATTGCAAGTCATGATGGAACAAATGGTTTAAAACTAGGAGGAACACTCGTTACAGCTACTGCATCAAATTTAAACGCCACAAGAACAACAGCAACTGTAGGAAAAGCAATCGCTATGGCCATGGTTATGGGTTAATAATATGAATCATAAATCATGGAAGAACTAAATATTGTAAGAAGAATTAGTTAACAATAAGGAATTATAATAAATGTCAGCCAACGTATCACTATCAGAAACCTTTGACCAATGGAGGGTAAAGACTAATGAACTTTTAGTTATGACACAAACTGATGGTTCTGATAACTTTGTTAAGTTAACCAATACAACTAATTCTACTAGTAATACTACAGGATCTATTATATCTACTGGTGGTATTGGTATAAGTAAAAGTATGGTAATTGGTGAGAATCTTAACGTACATGGTAACATTCATGCTAACGGAGCTATCTCTGCAGATGGAAGCATAACTCTTGGTGATGCTGCTACAGACAATATTGTACTTAATGCTGATATAAATTCAAGTATAGTTCCAAATACTAATGGTTCTTTTGACATTGGTAATACTACCATGTATTGGTCTAATGGATTCTTTGAGTCTATAAAACTTACTGCGGCATCAGATCTTGGAATGACTGCTTTAGCAATAGATGCAAATGATGCAGACCAAGCAGCACTTACTATTGATGGAGAACAAACCACAACAGCTATTATGAGAATTGATGCAGATGCGTTAACAACTAACTCAGCTGCAATTTTTGATGATGACTCTTCAGATACAAGTGCAAGATCTACAGTTATGATTGTACAAGATAATTCAGCTGCTCTTGCTGCCACCGCATTAAAAATTCAGTCAGATGGTGGTATTACTGGTATGACACTAGATAAGAATTATACTGATGTTGGTACTGCAACTGTTACAGGATTACACGTTGATTTTGACAGAACAGTACCCGCTTCTGGAACTGCTGCCTTTACAGATATTGGAATTGATCTGGATGTAAACGCTGCTGGACTTGGAACAACTACCACAACTGGATTGGATATTGATGTTGTTGGTGCAACTTCTGGAACACATACTGCAGTCGGTTTAGATGTTACAGTAGGGTCAGCTGATACTAATATTGCTGCTAAATTTACTGGTGGTAATATGTTTCTGGATGAACAATCATCTGCTAGTGCAGAAATATCTGGATATGGTCAATTGTGGGTAAAAGATGACTCACCAAATGCATTATTTTTTACAGATAGTAATGGTGAAGATTTTAATCTTGGATCACGTTCTGGAAGACAACAAAAAGCCATTGTAATGGCTTTTGTTTTTAACTAATGACTAATGTTATAAATACACATGAATACAAATTTTTAAGGAAATAAATCAATGGCAAACCCAAACATAGTAAGTGTAAGCAGCATATACGGCGAGAGTATAGGTGAGGCACTGACCACTACGGTTACTACCGATATAATGACTGTTGCTTCTAATAAACTTATAAAAATAAATTATATTCAAGTAGCAAATGATCATGCTTCAACCCTTACTGTGGTTACTGTTGCTATTGTTAAAGCTGGTTTTACTTCTGATGGTATAGGATCGGGAGAAGATAACGCTGCAACAATATATCTCGCCTCAACAGTCACTTGTCCAGCAGATGATGTTTTGGTTATAGTCGATAAACCAATATATCTAATGGAAGGAGATGTGTTAGAGGGTGGTGCGGATCCAGCAACAGCAGATATTTTCATTTCATATGAAGTAATAGATGACGCATAATAGAAGGAGTATAAATGGCATATCTTAGATCGGGAATAGGGGGTGGTCGCCAATCCAATTCATTAGTAAGAAATCGTGAAATGGAAATTCAAGGCGACCTTGCAACGGCAGGAAAGTTGAAATTAACAACTTCTGAACCAACTGTTGTCGATGGTAATGAGTTGGGCCGAATAGATTTTCAAGCTCCATTGGATAGTGCCGGAACTGATGCGATATTAGTTGCTGCATCCATATATGCAGAAGCAGATAATACTTTTTCTTCATCTGTTAATGCAACCGAATTATGTTTTGCGGTTGGAAAATCAGAAACTGCTGCGGAGAAAATGAGACTCGATCAAGATGGTCAGCTTGGAATTGGTGTTGCAACTCCAGCTTCTCTTTTACACGTTGCAGGAACTGTTCAAGTTGGTGTGGATGATACTGGACACGATGTTAAATTCTTTGGTGCAACAACTGGTAAATATTGGCAGTGGGATGAATCAGCAGATGAGGTTGTAATCGTAGGTAAACAAAGAGTTCTAAAGGGTTCACCATATCAAAATCCTATGCATGCAGCTTGGGCTTTAAGTACGGGTTAATGGCTTTATGAATATTATAAAGAAATTAGAAAATTAGGAGAAATAATAAATGGCTTTACCTACAGGTAGTGGTACAGAAACTATACATGCTCATCATTTTGAAGATGTTGACATCGCACAAAATATAATTATTGGAGTTCAACATCATACATATACAACTTTGTGTGTTATTGTATATTGTAATGCTCTTGAGGCAGCCAACGAAAGGATTCAACTCCAATTGTTGGGATATGATTCACACAGCGGAGCTAGTGCACAAACTATAGTCATTGCAAACTCTAATATTATACAGAACCAGACTTACGTTTATTCTGAACGATTTGTTTTTTTTGGATGTGAACCAAGTGGAACAGCCGCTTTGACTGATGCACACCAATTACTTATCGCCGCTCAAGGAACAACCACCGCTCAAAACTTACAATTTACAATGAGTGACGCTGACGGAGGAGGCCAGGATTTTGATGTTCACTGCAGCTACCTTGACCAAGATTGGTCATAGATATAAATTTATAGGAGAAAAATAAAATGGCAGTACCAGTAGGGTCGGGATATGAAACAGTTCATGGTCATCATTTTGAAGATTGTGACAATGCTCAATTTCTAATTTTAGGATTACAACATCATGTTTATACAGTAACACTTATTAATATCAATTGCCAAGCGGTTGATGCAGGAACCGATTATGCACAAATTTACTTGGTAGGATATGATGCACACGGAGGAGGTAGTGCACAAACGATGAACCTTCTACGGACTAACTTATTAGTGAATCAAACTTATGTCTGGAATAATAAGTTCTCTTTTAATGGCCATGAGCCAAATTCAACAGATGCACTGGATGCTGCATCACAGATACTTATAGCTGCTCAGGGCACTTCTACCCAACAATCATTGCAATTTGATTGTACAAGTTCTGACGATGGTGGTCAAAATTATGATGTAATGGTTAGCTATATAGATCAAAATTTTTCATAACAGTTAAAAGAATAATAGGAGTAAAAAAATGAGTGGAGTAATTGGACAAGGACTTAACTCTTCTGGTTTGGCGATTGACAAATCGGATGCGGGGGATTTACAACAATATGCAACAGGTGGCCGAATCTATGATTACACTTTAGCTGGCATAAGATATCGTTGTCATAAATTTGTATATGAAACGGGGCATACTGACGATGATTTGGTCAATCACCAACAAGAATTTGAAGTGAAACAAACAATTACAGCAAACTGTCTTATTGTTGCAGGTGGTGGTGGCGGAGGCCGCAACACCAACTACGCTGGTGGTGGTGGAGCTGGAGGTTTTCGAGTTGGTGATTTAACTTTTAATGCGGGTGTAACATATTCTATCGCAGTTGGTGCTGGTGGAGGTGGTAACCAAGTTACCCACGGCGACGATGATGGTGAAGACGGCGGAGGATCATATATTTCTGGAACAGACATTACTGATATCGGTTGCAGTGGTGGTGGGGGCGGCCAGGGTACTCTCGGTGCAACTGGATTTGCCGGTGGATCTGGTGGTGGAGGAACTGCTGTAAATGCTGCTGGCGGATCGGGAATAGCTGGTGAAGGCAATGCTGGAGGTTATGGAGCGTGTGTTGGCCAAGGTGGTTCTGATTCTGGTGCTGGTGGTGGTGGTGGTGCAGGTGGTGTGGGTAGTCATGTTGCACCAAACGCAGCTACAAATTCTCCTGGCACTGGAGGAGATGGTTGCCAAAATGACTATGCAGGTATATACGGCCAATGGTATTCTGCCGGCGGTACTGGTGGAGGTTATTACAGAGGCGCCATAAGATGTGGAATTGGAGGTTCTAATGGTGGCCGCAGAGGTTTCAAAGATGGCAGACCCCAAACTGGTGCTGGTGGTGGTGGTTCAGATTCTAAATCCACCAACCCTAACATAGGCGGTTTTGGGGGAAGTGGAGTTGTAGTAATACGTTATGTCTTACCGGGGCAATAATATAATAAGTTAATTTTATTATAATTTGTAATGAAAACAAATCTTTATGTTGTTACTGGTGGAATTGGTAAACAAGTTTTATTTTCTAATTTAATTGAAGATTTAGCAAAAAAGGATGATACTTTAATATCAATTGCAAGTGTATATCCTACACTATTTGTTAATCATCCTTTAGTTTATTCTTCTATTGATCTTTGGGATATAGACCATTTAAATATTGAACATAAAACCTTTGATCCCAAATTAATTGACAAATATTTCCATAATATTATAGGTTTTGATCCTTTTTTTTCAAATTATCTTAAATTAGAAGATCACATAATAAATTCTTGGCGTGAAGGATTATCTTTAACTCCCACCCAAAACACATACACAGATATTGTGGTTAATAGTGATAATGCAAAAACTTATAATGGGTTTTTACATATTGAGGGAAATGAGAGATTTGTTATTGTACAATTAAAGGGTGGAACATACATTAATAATAAAAGTAGAAACGAGAAACTTAAAGAAATTAGAGACTATTCTGACACATATCAATTAATTTCTGCAATAGCTAATCGTTTTTATGATATTCATTTTTTGATTGTGAGAACTACAGAAGATGTGTATGATGAAAGAATTGATAAATTACCAAATGTTGGATATGCGGAAAATATTCCATTACTTGACATCCAATATCTGGTTAATAAGTGTTTAACTTTTATTTCTATTGATAGTTGTATTCAACATTTTGCAGTTAATAAAGAAAACTTAAAAAAAGGAATAGTATTGTGGGGTAATATTGTCGGCCCCCAAATAAATACTATTGGACATAAATATAACACTAATCTAATGTCAGAAAAAATAAATGAACTATATATTCATGAAGATGTTATATTAGAAAAACTTGAAAATATTTTATCACAATAATTACTATTATCTAATTTTTTAAAAAAGGAAATATGGCTGATCAAAACAGCGCGCCCCTCATAGCTAATAGTGCTGGTGTTTTTGCTCCAGACGCGGATTTTCCAAAAGGATATACCAGAGTTACTGCTCATCAATTTAGAAGAGAGGCAGAGTATCCAAGTATACAGGATCTTGTTGTGGCCATTCAGGAAAAATTGGAAGGTGACTCTGATGCATGGGATGCTCTGGTAACAGCAAGAGCGGCGATTAAATCAAAATATCCAAAAGCATCATCATAAAATCAAATTAAATTTTTAAAGAATTTCTCTTAATCTTTTCCTTTACTAAATAATAAAAGAAAAGGTTTTAACTATAGAGGGATTCTTGATGGCGCTGACTTTACACAAACAAACTGAAAATTTTGTATTGGATCAAGGGGCCACCTTTATCAAGACTTTTACCGCCAAAAATACAGCAGGTGGTAATGTGGTCATATCTTCCGGCACTACAGAGGCCAAGTTAAGACAATCCATAGACTCTAGTAACAATATACACGCCTTTTCTACATCCGTTTCTGGATCAAATGTTACTATTTCAATGACAGCAACAAATACTGCCAACATTTCTGAAG
>VTLG01005650.1_pt1 | contig 93981 bp, 127 predicted proteins | sample 4694571 | NCBI WGS metagenome assembly VTLG01 (sample SAMN12604809, study PRJNA352737) | marine metagenome | biome: ENVO:00000447; feature: ENVO:00000209|ENVO:00000569|ENVO:01000036; material: ENVO:00002151; isolation source: viral sequences binned using virsorter ...
AGATAAGGTTGCACCAGCAAATAATTTGGATAATCCAAATACTGAGAAGAATGCTGCACTTCCTGCTATTAACAATGCAGACAATCCCACGTAATGTTTAAAATATTTGCTTCGTTCCATATCAATAAATATAATATATATTACTTAAAAAATATAATATATATTACTTTAAATCCTCAAATTCTGCTTCAATAATTTTCATACATATATAAAATGTATCACCGTTCCGTAGAACGGTATCAGCTAAACTATACTGATTTTTTAAATCTTCAGTAGACATATTTATAACCTTATGAGCCGACACCTTTCCACGGACAGCATACATATCATCTTTTACGTGGATGAATTGCAAAGATTATCCAATCTTTACTGTATGTTTTTTCGGTTTTTCCGGTTCGATTTTAGGAACACTTACAGAAAGAATTCCATCTTTGAAGTTAGCTGTAATGTCTTCACCATCTAACAATTCACCTAATTCAAATTGTCTTTTGAATGATGATTGTTTTAGTTCTCTACGAAGAACTTTAGCACCATCACTTTCGAATGTGCTATGTTTATCTCCAGCTATAGTTAAGACACCTTCTTCAACTGAAACTTCAAGTTGTTTCTTGTCTAATCCAGGAATCTCAGCAACGATACCTACTTTGTCATCGTATTCATATACGTTAACTTTTGGATATGCTGTACCTTGCATTGGATTTACTCCAACAGATTTAGTTATATCTGGATAATGTGTTGCCACTATTTGGTCAAACATTTTGTCAAAGGGTGTTAAAAAATCATCCCTATCGATTAAAGGGAAGTTTGTGTGAAATGCAACTTTAGTCATTTTATTTCTCCTATTAGTTACGTTAGTCAACTATGAACATTAACTTCATTTGAACCTTAATGTTCGTTTACTTATCGACCTCACATTGAGCGTCGAATTCTTATTACAATAATAAATATAAGGGACTATCATTTTTAAGTTTGGTAATATAGTGGAAACTAAAAATTGTTAAGTCCCTTATATGAAACTTTTTTTGAAATTTATGGGGATGTTGGATTAGCGATTACCAACAACTTCCGACTCAGATTTTATTGCCCTTGTACCTACTACCCATCAGTTACGATGATTCTCCTCATAGATGGTTAATCTACGTCAAAGTGAGTATAACCTCTGTAGTATTGCTTTATCTCTCTGAGTTTAGATTGATTCAGCCACAAGATGGGATTTCGGAGTTACCCTTACCCATAACAAGGTCTAAAGAATCGCTTCTTTATTTTATTTCGAAAGTACATACTTCAACTACTATCGTAGGGTATTGTCTACATTGAGCCGAATACCAACTCACCACAAGTCTTGAAGTGGATTACCTTATGGGCTTCTAAAGGATACCCATTGTTCAGTCAATCCCATACCGAGTTAATTACTCTCAGTACTTCTCAAAATTTCAAATTTTCAAAAAACTTTTGTGTCATTCGAGACACATAATATAAGTATAAAGGAATTTTCCAAAATACAATTTTTTTTTTCGTTTTTTACTTAACCCATTGATAATCATTTTCTATTGTGAGTGGCATCATTGGTTCAGTTGAACCAAATAATAAACTCCCAATGAAACTAACAATTAAGTATATTATCAAAACCTCAGCTATCACATAAGGCATGAAGAAAATTATATTCCACCAGGTTTTATGAAAAATCCATTTGTGTATTTCCCATATCTTTTTAATTGCTTCAGAATATCCTTCTTTAAGCCATTTAATAAATCTCATCTCAATCTCCTTACCTTTTAAAGTCCATACCAGTATAATGATTAATTACAGCTATTATAATAAATTCAATGATTATAACTGGTAATGAAAATAATAGGAATTTACCTACTAATTTATGCAGACTCCACCAATTCTGATAACCCCGAATGTAGTTCTCTTTTATAGATGGTAGAAAGTTCTTAGGTGTATAGTGTTCAATTAAATCCATTAGTTTCTCCTCGTGGCTCTACGTCCACCTGAATCGTTTGATGATCTTTGACTATTAAAAGTATCTTGTCTTGGTGTATCTTGTACTGGATACGGATCAGATATTCTATTAGTATTAGTTTTTGTTCTTGTAACTTTTAATTTTGTTGTTGGTGTATCACCACCTCTATCTGTTGACCAAGTTCTTGGTTTCTTTTCATCTGTATATGGTATATACATTTTATATCCACCTATATTATATGAACTAAATCCCCAATGATATCCATAACTATTATAGAAATAATATGGATTATAATATCCATTACTGTAATTATTTCCCCAATTAGAATACATACCATAAAATCTATTATACATTGTACTATAAGCTATACCCAATGGTGTTCCTGCTCCAGTTTGTGCGTGTATAGTTATATTTGGTCTTGGAACTGCTCTTGAATAAGTTTCATAGAATTGTTCTTCGTCTTTTTCTATCTCTGGTTCAGGATAGAACATACTAAGTTGTGTATAGCATCCAGTTAATACTACACACGATACACAACTTAACAATATGTTTTTTAAATTCACTTCTTCTCTCTATCTGGCATCCACATTGGTTTTTTACCTTTACGACCTTTTTTCATTTCGTCTTTTCCCATCTCATATCCGACATACCAAACTACTCCACCAAAGACAAGAGTTTTAATCCATTGTCCAGATTTATTTTTTCTTGACATATGTGCTCGACTTGAACATTCTGCACATTGTGAATGTTTTCTTCCATCTCTCATATGAGCTCTTTTATGAGCTGCATCAAATTTCTTCCATTCCATATCTTGTAACGTTGACCATACATTTTTTGTATGTTTTTTTTCTACTTCTTTTTTGTCTTCTTTAACTTCTGCTTCTTGAGCCATTAAAGGAAAAACAAAAGCTAAAAGCAATAATATATTTCGCATTCTATTCTCCTGTTTAATAATAAGTATTAGTCAAAGATGTTAAAAACGTCACCTGTTTGATTAATTAATGTAGTTACTGCATAAGACAATACTGCACCATATCCAAAGTATAACCACTTATTCTCATACCAACTTGGTTTAACTAACTTAACTTTCTTTTCAGTTAGAGTTAATTGTTCATTAGTTAATTTAAGTTCTTCTTCGAGTAAACCAATCTCTATTGTTTTCAAACTATCTTGATAAGATAATGAATCTACTTTGTTTTCTAAATAGATAAAATCATTCTCAAGATTAATTATCTCTTCATCTGTGAATGTGGTTTGTGATAAACCTACTGATACAAATAATAATATTATAAATTTTCTCATTGTAATATCCTATGTAATTCAGCCCAAGCATTCATACCTTCAGAAAATCCCCACATAATTTTCATTAATAAAAAACCTGTTCCTAATATCAAAACCATTTCAATTACATCGAATGCTTTCATAACTGTTTTATGTTTCATTATTTTCTAGCCCTTCTTTTTAGTGAAGCTCTTGCTTTCTTAGCAGAAGTTACACTTGGTTTCTTCTTAGGTGCTTTCTTCTGAGCTTTCTTAACTGCAACTTTTTTCTTTTGAACTTTAGTTTTTGCTTGTTTTACTTTTTTAACTTGTTGGTCAATCTTTTTTACTTTTGCTTTTTTAACTGCGGAAGCTTTAGAACTCAATCCTAAAATACCCAAGATTAGACCAATTAATTTTGCTAAACTTTTCATATTATTCTCCTATACTATTCTTTTTAAGTATTTATTTTTTACAAACCAAATTTTACCTGTAGAGTCTTTTACTCTAATTATATTTTTATTATCACCGCTGTCTAATTTAACGATTTCATTTTTATATAACATACCATCAACAGTAGGATGGTCTTTTATAACTTTAAACTTTTGTATTTCACTCACTATAACTTATACTCCAATCCTATTTTAAATTTATAATATTTTTTACCCTTTATATCATTATAATCAAATATATTATTAAGTATTAATTTTTCTGTAATTTTCCAGTTTAATGAAACATAGTCTTCCATATCAAATCTTTCTGTATCAGTAACTTCATCTCTAAAATAATACCCATCGAATTTAGTTTCTAAATCAAAATGAGCATTGATTGTTTTTTTCCTATGAATACCAATAGAAGTTCCTTGTTCAATCTTATCATCAGAATAAAAAACTGTATGTCCTATACTAAACCAATCTTTTTTATAGCGAGTATCTACTTTACCATACTGTAAGTTACGAGAGGTTTTATTTACATATTGTGGTTTAACATAAAAAACACTTGGTGTCCATTCAAACCAAACTTCATCATCAATGTATTTTTCTCCTAACTCACGTTCCCAATCTCGTTTAAGGTATATTGATTTAGATTTAAAACCCAATGATACTTCATAATCATCTTTTATTATATCTGGATTATTTGGTGTTCTCATAGCAAAACTTGAGAACAATATTAATCCACTTAAAAAACTATTCATTATTACTCCTTAAACTATCAGGTAGTATCCAAGTAGAATCTACCTCTTCACTTATCGGTGGTATATAATATGGTACATCTATAGTTGAATCTTCAGGTAGTGTAGTACGTATACCTATCTTTTCTTCAAATTTATTTAAAGCGGGCTCTAACGTGCCATTATAATCTCCAATTATTATTCCAATCGAAGCTACAACCATAGTCCAAAACCAAGCTCCTGCTTGTTCAAACATTTTTACTCCTATACTTCTTTTACTGATTCCTCAGCTTTTTGTTTTTCTTCTTTGATTTCTTTTTTAAAATCTTTTTTCTTTCCACCGTGATAATCATAAGCGTGTCCTTCTTCAATTAAGATATCATTCACACTTACCCACCCGTCAATCGATAAATCAATTCCACTATCAGGATTAGCAATACACTCAGTAATATGACTCCCCACGAATTCAGGTGAGACAAATACTTCACCCAATACTCTACCAAACTTACCAGTACCAAATGACTTGAGTTTGAATTTTCCTGCTTCAAGTAGTTCTTTATTTCTTGCTTTTGCTGCGAGACCTTTTTTCTTTTCATCTAAATCTCTTGTTCTTGATTCCCACGTATCGATACCCATATATCTAATACGTTTTTTTATTTTTAAATCAAAACCTAAATCGATATAACAATCGATTGTATCACCATCTAAAACCTTTATTAAATCGCATTGGTACTCACGTACATCAAGTTTCTTACCCACATAATTTCTCCCATAGGATTAAATCCTTAGTTTAAGTTGATTTGCAACCAATATGATTTTTGCAGTAGTGTTTGTCCATTTGCATTCATCAATATTATCTAATATATTCTTTGCTTCAGAAGATGTTATCTTCCGAACATAAATATCACCATCACTTGAATATGTTGATTTATCTGAAAAGGCTATATTATTTATAACCTCTTTTACTTTTTTAAATTCTAAATATGCAACATAGTCTGGTTTTAGTCTACCATCTGAATTAGATGCTAATACCAAAAATTTAGCATAATCTGACCATCTATCCATTTTCATTTTATTATCCTCTTAATTAAAGTTTACCGGGCCAGGAAGAAAGGAAAATAAACCTGACCCGATGTAGAAAATTATTTTTTATGTTCTGTTATTATTGTTTGTAATCTGTTTGTCATAAGAGAAACGTCCTTACCAGCTTTCAATCTATTATTGATAGCTATCTGATACGCATCGAGTACGACTTTATCTTCTTTACTAAGTTTAGCTTTATTATTTTTTGCCATTACGACTCCTATTGATTATCTTTTAAAAATTTTAAAAATGGTTTAGTGAAAGCATCTTCATTTAAATTAGGAAATAGTGTTACTTTAATTTTGTCACCTACAGCATCACCCCATTGATTATATTGAACCTTAGGAGCTGTTTGTTTTCCTGAAGTTTTAGCTTTAAGATTCTTTTTTATTTGGTCGTAAGCTTCACTATCATTAAATCTAAACTCAGCTATATACTGTATTCTACCAAAAGAAAATCCAGCATTTACTAAAATAGGATTATCTCTTTTCAACTTTTCGAGTCCTGCAGGTGAACTGCCCCAAGCTGACTTACCAGCTAATCTACTCTTCGTTCCTGTATATTGTTCAGATTTTATTTCTACACTCTCACCAGATTTATTAGTAGCATCATAATCATGCATTTTTGTACTATGATTATAATCCAATATATTTGCCACTACTGCTTCTCTTATTGTTCCGTTAGCTATACTATCAGTAGCTATATCTCGTATGAACTCCTGTGCATCAATACTAAGTTCTGTTTCAAACCGAGAATCATTTAGTACAAACCAAGTTAAACGCTCGACATTTTTAGTACTCATTCCTTCTGTACTTACTAAATTTAATTTCTGAATAAGTTCAGGTGTAAGTATATCTTCTACCTTGACAATACTCGGGTCTAAAGAACCAGTGGTTAGGCCTTCGAATCCTTTCGAACTCGAAGTACCTAAACCTATCGTAAGTAATTTTCCTTCTGCTGTTATATAACCCATTCTAAGCACTCACGTTATTAGATTCAATCTCATCTTCATTAAACAAGTCATCAGAAGAACCATCAGAAATATATTTCTGTACTAACTGTTTAATAAAAGTTCTTTCACTATCAACACCACCATCATCAGAGTACTGAGGATAGACAGTTACTTCAGCCGCCTCATCAAGTCCGAAACCATCATAAAGAAGACCACTCAATTCAACTGAAGTCCTCGTTGAAATACCAGTAGTAATTTTACCAGCATCAGACTTTGATTCAGTTCTTGTCATATGAGAAATCTCAGCAACAGCTTTCAATAACTCAGGGTCAACTTGAGGAAACATATAAGTTAACAACCCGTGTTCCTCTTCATCATTAAGAACATCCATCTCAACAATAATGAACCTGTCCATCAAAGCCTTATCCATAACTCTTGTCGAAGTATATTCATTACCTATATTAGCTGTCGCTACAAAAGTAACACCATCAGCAACATTTATAGTTTCACTACCATCAGCCTCATCTAACCTAAGATATCTTTGTCCCGAATCAAGAACGGTCATTAAGATATTCCAAGCATCTGGATGCGCTCTTGATAACTCATCAAGTAGAATCACAGCATTTGGAGTTTGAATGGCTTTCACAAATAAAGAAGCAGAAAAGTAAGTACCTTTCTTTTTATCAAAGTGAGTATTACCAATCAAAGTAGACCTAGGGTCCTGTGTCGCTCCTAAATTAAAGTAGAAGTCTGGTCTATCAAGTGAATTAACTAATGACTTAGCCGCCATAGTTTTACCACACCCAGCAGGACCAGTCATAAGAATATTCTTACCACGAACAGCAGACCTAATAAGATATTTCCACTTTAATTCTTTCATAACTAAACCTTTCGGTTTCAAGTTATAAGAAGAGTGGATAAAATTAAGAACTTCAGCATGGTCAGATGGTACTTCAACTGAAGACATATCAAATTCTGGAGCTGAAGAAGCTTCAAATTCACCCATTGGAACTTTCCACCAATATGGATTACCATTTGTTTTACTAATCCTACGTTCAAGAGCCATACCCTTTTCATAAGCACCCTTACGAGTACCAGTACCAATTTCTGAAGTCCATTTCTTACCTTCAGAATCCCAGGCATTATACCTATTACCTGATTTTTCTATTTTTACAACAATATTATTCATTTGTTATTTTTCCTTTTTTTAATTTTAAATTTTTCTCTCATTTCTTATACCTAAATATACGAATAAAAACCAATACAAGTCAAGTAAAATCGGCACTTTTTTTAACTTTTTTTCCAGTGTAATTTACCATTAAAAGTCTCGTGTGCTTCCCAACCACATCTTTTAATCCAAATACATTTCCAACTATAATCAAACCCTGCTTTTATTGGTTTCATTTTATATCCACAACTACAAGTAGGACAATGTTTATATAACCAATTAACAAGTAATCTTAACACGTATTATATATTGTCCTTCCATCCTACAATATCTACTACTTCTTTTAATTCTTTAATTCTATAATTAGATTTTATGTGTTGATTATATGGTCTATCCATTAATATAAAACCTTCTTGCATTCCACGACCTCTAACCCAATTATCAAAGTTATTTGGTGAATCATCTACAAGATAATCAACATCAACCATCCATTTCTGCCAACCTTTTCTAAAGTATACTGTATCAAAGTTTAATCCATACTTACCTAACCAAGATAAAGTATAGTGTCTAGCGTGAGGTTTCTGTGAAGTTACACAAACAACAGTATGATTGTTTTCATCAGCCCAACTGAACAGTTTATACATTTGTCTTATAGCCCCATATATAGGAATACTGTTACCCATAATCGTATGAGCGTGGTCATACCAATATATTTCTTGTAAGTCTTTTTTAGTACAGTTAAAATTATTAGCTAATTTCCAATTATCAATTTCTACAAAATCATCTTTTATATAATGTGGATAATGTTCACGAACTACTTTAGTAAGTCCGTCGCAAAAATCTCTCAATACACCGTCAACGTCAATTCCAATTTTCATTAGTTTTTCTCCAAGAACTTTTTGTTCATTGTTTTTGAAATTGACATAATTGAAGTAACATCAACATACTGAGCATCTTTACCATACATTTTTTTGAAACTGTTCATATTCGAATCGTCATCATAATCTCCACCAATGTAGTAACTCAATACCTTAATACCCCTTGTTCTCATATCATTAACCATCTTCTTAGTGTGAGTAAGAGCCTCATCGTAATAGTAACTGATATCATCATTACTAAACATAGGCATTCCATCTGAAAAGTTTAAGAAGTAAGAATCTCTATCGTTAGTTGTAGGAACAATTTCATTCAATATCGCTTCAAAACATAATCCCTCAGGAGTAGTTCCACTAGGTCTAATATGACCAAACATATTTTTTACTTTATTAAACTTGTCAACTCTTGAATCGTAAGCAATTAAAATAAGTGGGACACTACTATCTCCTCTTCCTCTACGATTTATGGTGTGTGTACTTCTGATTGAAACAATAACGTCAACATTTTGAATCATTGAAGCTGCTTTACAAATCGCTACAACTGAAATCATTGACTTTTTCCACTTAGCTCCACTCATTGAACCAGAAGCGTCAACTGAAATATGAAGTATCGCATCTGAATAAGACTCGGTGAAAGTAGTGTTGAAAACTCTCTCGTTACCAAAACCCAACTCACTAATTAATCTCTTATCAATCTTACCACTATCAAGTCTTGTCCACTTAGTATCTCTTGACTCACCTCTAACTTGAAGTTTTCTACCTAAGACAGTTCCAAGTCTAATTCCTTTTTCTACAAAACCTGTTATAGTAGACTCATCACTATTCTTATGATAATATCTCTCATATTTATATGGTGATAGAATACCCAACCCACCTTCATAAGCACCACCCGATGCAATCAAGTCTTTGGTAAGTTTTCTAACTACTAAACATTTTACACTTTTACTGTTCCAAGTGATATCTTTACCAACATCTTCATAAGTCATACCAGAAGCTTCAATAGTCTTTAACTCTTTAGATTCTTTTTTAGTAACCTTCTTTTTCTGAATATCACCATCCATAAACTTGTTTTGTTTCTTAATAGCGTTCTCTAATTGTTTTTTCTGACTAGCAGTAAGTTTAACATCACTACCATTTTTATGACCTTGTTTTACATCACCACTTGACATTGCATCTTTTAATCTTTCAAACTCTTCATCAGATAATTTTTTTGAATCACCTGACTTACCACTGCCACCATCAACTGATTCACCACTAACATCAGAATCATCATTTGGTCTTGTAGTTACTTCACCAGTATCAGGGTCAGTTTCTTCAATACCATCTTTTAAGTTGTCAAGTATAACATCATAAATGTCTATAGCCACATCAAGAGCTTTTGAAGTAGAATCTAATCTACTAATTCTTTTAATATCTAAGTGTTCCCAAATATCTCTTAGTCCGTTAAGAGCATTTAAGTTTGTATTCTTATTAGTAAGATTAATAATCCTAAACATATAAGATTCCATATTCTCATCAGTATATTCTTCAGTTAATAAAGCTTTATCAACAACCTTTGAATAGAAATACTTCTCATACATTGAGTGATAATAACCTTTGTAACCAGGTGAAGTAGTGAAGACATAATTATCAATACGTCTATCTTCAACATAGTTAAGTAAATTTTTAATGTGACCTATTACTTGAGATTTACTATATCCTTTTTTGAAACCATGTTCAAAGTATTGTGTAGGAATGTTATTCTCAAGATTCTTTAAGAAATCAAAATCAGAAAGTTTAATGTGAGAACCTTCGTGAAGAGCAAGACCAACAGATGGGTCAAACAGTTTGTCATCCATTTTAGCACCAATAGTAACTGTCTTACCATCAGTATACGATTCATCATTACTATTAAACTTAACTTTGATATTTGATTCACCAGTTACGATAGTAACAAAGTTTGATATCGCTCTCCTATAACCAGCAAGAGCAACTAAATCAGTTTTTGGTTTCGTATTAACTTCTACATCATTATCAAAGATAGAAGTATTACGACTATCCCAATCATTATCCATCCAAAATGAAGAATAATTATTTCTTTTTTTGACACTATTTACAGAATATTTTTCTCTGAGTGCCATAGGGTTAAAGTGTTTAAAATTCGAATCTTTCATTTTTTCTCTCTTTTTCATATATGAATATACGAAATAAAACCAATACAAGTCAAGTAAAATCGGCATTTATTTGCCGATTTTTTTAGTCTATTTTCATCTTCCATTTTCGTACTCTTTTGGGTAATATATGTAACTGATTTATCTCGTTGATTAATTTTGATTTAGTTGTTAATGAAATCTTGTTATTAATAAATAGTTGTTTTACGTGTTCACGTGTTGGGTCATAACCATTGTTTTGATAATAGTTAATTATCTTTACATACATATCATCAAAACTTTTATGTTTTAGTGGTACGTATTTTTCTTTATATGGTTTTCTTTTTGGTTTAGGGTTGTAATACTCTTTCAAAAATCTATCCCAACTATTATCTGCATAGATACCTTTAGCAGTTCGTGTAGTACCTACACTACGTCTATCTAAACGTTTTAAGTGTTTTGATTTTTCTTTAGATACAGGTTGAACATATCCACCTGTCTTGTGTGGATATACTGTGTGAGCAGAATAAGCTTCTACTTCACTACATTCTAAACATTCTGTGTAACCAAGATGTGCTCTATGATTATCTAAATCAATATCACATTTTTTACATTTATTCATATTTGAATATACGAAATAATTTAATATAAGTCAAGCTTTTTTTTATGTTTATTGAAAATAATTCGGTGCTTTTTTAAAGTGCATTATATTTATCTACGATTGTTTGAAGTAAGTAGAAAGAGAATAATATAAGCGGTTCTCAATTTAAATCTGGTTTTAATTCATATTCATCTAATAGTCTAAAAGTAAGTATCCATTTCATATCATCACCCTCGTCCCATTCTTCATATGAATCTAATATACAAGTATCAGTAACCATTCTTTTCATAACCTTTTCTTGTTGAGATTCTTCATTACATATAATTACTATTTTATCACCATCTGTTTTTACATATAGTTTATTGTCTGGTTGATTATAGACTACGTTGTCTTTCATTCTACTACATTACTTATTTGTATTAAAATTATTGCTGCTGCTAACAATAAAGATATCATAGTTTTGAGTGTTGGTATTTCATCTAATAACATCCAAGACATAATACCAAACACAATTGTACCTAATCCAAATCCAGTTAATCTGTAACCCCAAGTATAACCAAAATGTTCATATGACCATTTAGTGCCATACCAGAAAGCAACACCTAATGGTGCACCCATTGCAAAAACAAATAGTTTAGAACTTATCCAAGTTGGAGCATTTTTTAGAAATTGTCCATTCATTTGAAACCAAACGAATATATTAGTTATAACTGTTATGGCCATTGCCATAGTTAATTTACTCATTTTTTACCTTGTAGTTTTATTCCTGCCATTTTAATTACTTCATCAAATGTGTATGTCTGTTCTTCAGTATTAAAATGATTTTTAATATTTTGAACTGGTATTAATGATTCAAAGAAATATATAATCCATTCATAGTCTTGATTGTTATATGCTATAAGTATTTCTACAATATCAGTTTCAGATATTACATAATGTTCTTCAGGTAAACTAAAACCTTTTGGTATCTTCATTATAATAGTTTATCTATAACTTGTTGTTTTGGAATAACTCCAACAAACCTACTTACTTCTTTTCCATTTTCTTCTATTACTACTGTTGGTACTGACCTAACATTGTATTGTTGTGCTAAATCAGTTAACATATCTATATCTATAAATTCTACGTAGTATCCTTCATTTTTGATTTCAGTCATAACTGGTTTAAAAGCCTTACAAGGACCACACCAAGCGGCTGAAAAGTATTTCATAGTCTTCATTATTTACTCCATTTATAATACTTGTACATTTGTGTTGTTGTTTTTGTAGCATAAGGAACTACAATTTTATACTTAACCATAAATATCTCCTAACATACTATCCTAAAATTAATTCTAATATTTTCCAAAATTCATCTAATGACCATCCATATAATTTTATATAGTGATAGACAATTAGTACTAATGTATAAATTGTATTCATTTAATATCCTATCTCAAAAAAGAATGCTATAAATGTCCATATAAAAAATATAAACAAGAACTTAGCAAACAAGTTTCCAAATTTCTGATTCATTTATACTTCCTCTCCATATAAACTATACTTCTTAACTGGTTGTGGTTTATCTACACCATCTTCTATATAGACTTCACCTTTTTTAGCGTCAACAAAAAATTGTGTAGCTTTATGTACTACAAATATTTGATTCAAACAATCAGTAAGACTGCCGAAAACTATATCACTTTCGGAATCTATTAGAGCCCACCTATCACCTGGTGGTATTCTTTCTGCTACTAATTCTTTCATTTCATTCTCCTCTAACTGGACTTTAAAGTATGTATATCTTCTATCTTATAAGTATCACCATTTACTGAAGTGAACACCTCGGGTAGATTATCCCATTGTCCTTGTGGCAATTTACCCATATCAGTCATACTGGGCACACCACCTCTTGTTCCAATTCTTTCGGGTGGTAAACCATCTAAATCACAATAGTCCCATTGTATCCATTCTTCGTTACCATCTACTAATACTAATGGTTTACTTCTATTAAGTATATATAATTTCATTAAAGGAAATTTCATTTCTGTAACTTCTGTAAATGTTCAGGTACGTTCTGTTGTATATAATGTTGTATAACAAATGCTTCAATAACGTGAGTAAAGAACCAAAAGAAAGCTAATAGTGGTATGTATATTCTCATATCTAACGTTAAGTATACAACACCCAACCAAGTAAGAAACAACATTGCTATTGTTTTAGTTACAAAACTAATACCAGTGAATCCTAAACTTAGTATACTACCTCGTTGTACTACAACATAGATACCAACTACCAAATGTAATAAGTTTAAGAATATAGGAGCTAGTACACCTAACAAAAAGTAGTTCATCTCATCCTCACTATTAAATATATAGAAGCTACAATACACCATATACAAAGAGCAATAAGTAAATAAATCATTTCTATTTACCCTCGTGAAAGTCATCAGCAAAATGTTTTAGTATTCTACCAAATCTATCATACTTCTGATACTTCGTTGTATCAAATAACTCTAATTGATTCTCATTGTTATATAAGATACCAGTCCAATTACTCCAACTGTTATTATATAAGTCTTGTCTTATCAATCTTTCTAAACCATCAAATGGGTCATCTATTTCCATTCTAACAGGAAATTTCATATGTCTAATTCTAATCATTAATTCATCCATAACTCTTTATACTTCATAAGAGCTCTTTCTTTAGCTTTAGCTTCAATCATAACATCTACTGAATAACCATACGTATCAATTTTATCGTAAACATAATCTGAATGAGCTTGTGGTTTAAGTTTAGGGTCTTCCATTTCTATCTGTCGAGATTCTGAATAGTGTACAACTGGATTAACATCTTCAGGCCAAGTTGAGATAGCCATTTCCAAGGCTTCTCTTTCTGTGAGTCCACCATTACAAAATCTATGATGATGATAGTCAAACACAATAGGTACACCAACTCTACTATATACACCATTGAATAAATCTTTTACTGAATACATTGATGCCTTATCGTCATTCTCTACAGTCAATCTGGTTTGTACAGATTCAGGTAGGCGTTCAAATGATTTACAAAATCTTTCCATACTGGATTCTTTATCTCCATAAGCTCCACCTAAATGAATGTTAATCTTGGCATATGGTGACCGAGGTAATCCCATCCAATCAAATACAGTACCGTGTATTGTTAAGTCTGTTATACTACGTTCTACTACTCGTGGTGTAGGTGAACACAACACGTTAAACTGTCCGGGGTGGGAGGTGAGGCGGTGAGAGTGCGTTTGCGCATAAGCGCCAGCGCGCGCTAACACAAGTTTTATATCTTCAATGTCTCTCATAGTATTCATATCGAACTCTGATGCCCAAGGGCAGATATCCGATGATAGTCTAAAGAACTTGATGCCGTGGCGTTCGTTCCAATGCAATAATCTTTCTAAGTCTAAAGCATTCTTTAGTGTTAGTTCTGAAATATAGTCAACGCCTTTATCATCGTATGTACGTCTAATACAACTACGATTCATTGTTACGCGTTTACCTTTTCCTAAATTGGATAGTTCCATATTCTGGCAAGCATATCCTATGTTATTCATTAAGCAACTCCTGGGTTTTCTGTTATCATAATTTGTTTTAAATAAATTTTTTGAGCTTGTTTACATATTGAATCAAACATTTCACCTGACAACATTTCTTTTTTGCCTGTGAAATTTTGTATATTGAAATAATCGATTATTAAGTCTACAATGATACTGTCTACTGGTGATTTGATTTTTGGTTTCATTCTGTATTAATAACTATGTGTGTTAATCTCATAAACGTAATATTTTTTGCTCGTTATTTTTTGTAATGTTTCCATAACTTGTTGTATTCGTTGTATAGTTTTTTGGATGGTAACCATTCGTAGTCGTTAACCATTAAACCATAATGGTCGTCAATCATCGACCAATCAGAATATCTATATGTATATTCACCAGTCTTATTATCTTTTATTTCTTTTTGATAATTCATATTGTCATAACCATGCAACTCACACCACTGTTCAATTCTTTCTCTAAGTTGTTTTATCTTCTTAATAATATTGTAACGGATTGCGTATCTATCAATAGTATCTTTTATTTCTCGTAGAGTACTTTTTTTATATGTACTGGTTATATCATACTTATACGTTATACTATAAACTTCATTTTCAATATAAGCTTTCAAACATTTAATAGCTGCAATTTTTTGATGTTCATCTAAATAAGATTGTATTTCTTCTCTCAACTGCAAATCTTCTTCTATAAACAACCAAAGAACTTGTTTGTTTGTGCCGTCTTTTAGTATACGATTACGTTTATTGTTATTCAATACCTTTATCCTTTTTAAAGTCTTCGTATGATTTAAATGGTTCTACTGTCATATCTTCTGGTTCGTCTGGTACCCAAATATTTTTTTGCCATTTTTCTGACCATTCACTATGACCAAGAAAATGTCTACACTTAAATTGTTGAATCCAAAATTCTAATTCATCTGTAGTTGGTATAGATGCAATATAATAATCACCATAGTTGTCTCGAATCTGTTTACGTAAGTATTTAGCTAATTGTTTGTTATCTGCCGCCATACCAATTTCTGTTAGTACGTTTAGTAGATACGCCTTTTTTCTTTTTACTTAAACCAATCATTGTCCAAAACCAATTTGTTTCAGTTATCCAAGTAAGTATAACTACAATGAAAGCTCCGTAGAATAAAAAATAATTAACAAAGTGGTCAAACATCTAATATACTCAACAAATCTAATAGTACGTTATTGTATTCAGGATACTTCTTCATAGTCTTTAATAAACTAATAGTATACTCAATAGGAATAGTATCAAGATTGTGTTCTTCCATAATATTAAATTGTTCAATAAATGTATTTACAGCCGCTTGTAAGTCTGTTGGTAAAAACATAGCTGCTCTTTTGTCATAACTCATTTCAGTACCCATATTATAACTGTTAATAAAATAATTAATGCTACCCATTTAGGCAACATAACAAGTAAAAGTTTTTTGGTTTGTGTATCTATCATTTATCTACATTAGATAAATAAAACGAACCAACTGCAAACAAAACTAATATTATTAAATATAATGTTAATATCATATCTTTTCAACCTTATTGTGAATACGCCTATCACTTGTGATAACAATGTTTATTAAATCCCATAAGTGTAAAAGCTTAGCTCGATATGGAAACCAGTCTGAGCAGTCTGACATAATGACAGACTTCGGGATTCACGACTAATTACCTACGTACTTACGCGTCAGCCACAATTAGCCCCAATCTGTTGTAGTGTTCTCTCATCTGCCATATGTCTTGTAGCACCATACTTAGCGTATCATTGTCCGCTTCTCGTAACAACACACCAGTCTGCAAGTCTATCAGTATATGTTTCATTAAGTACGCATCCAGTTCCTGTATTCTTGTCATTGCTTTGTCCTTGTGCATTATTTTTTTTATCTCACGGAATTATTGTTTTCAAATATAAGTATCAAGTGAACGTACTAGCCGTGCTCTGTTTCAAACCTATTGTTCCTACGGCGTATCTCCGTATTGACCCGGTCTTCTGTTCACCATCAACTGGCCAGGGTTTCAAATCGGTAGAAACCCTAAAACCACCATACTGTTGGTTCCAAATAGGTAGTCACCAAAAACCCACCGTTATTGTGAGGAGCCAAAATCCATTCCGTTTGATATTATCGCTCTCGACTTCATCATCGTTTCAACACAACCTCAAATCTTGTCATCCGAATCAACCCACTTCTTCGGTTTATATCTCTGAAAAGAGAAGCGTGGTTAAAACAGTATTTTTAATCTCATATTCATACTTGAATATACAACATAATCCCCATACGCGTCAAGTAAAATCGGCACTTTTTTTAGTTAAACACCATAATTCATATAGTCGCTAACTGTTTCTGACTCGTATTCTTCTTCAATATCGTTCATAGCTTCTATCATAGCCGACTCATCTATCTCTTCTATGAACAATAGCCCGTCTTCATCAACGTCTACATCTACTGATTCCCAATTAATTTCGTCTAAATTCATATAATTTCCCTTTAATTAACACTATAATATACGAAAAAAAACAATACAAGTCAAGGGAAATCGGCAAAAAACGGCACTTTTTATTGATTTTCTGGGCCGGGCAGACAAAAAACACTTGACTTTTAAGGGAAATTGTCGTATATTATATAAACAATACATCAGCTTTTACTCGCATATACAATCCCGCAATGTAATATACAAAAAAATAATAACAAAGTCAAGTAAAAAAGCATTTATTTTTCAGGCATTTAAATGAGATAATATGTTTTTATTGAGAGTGCGCGTTGTATATCCAACACATATGACACTTTGTCATAGTGTATGCGCAATGCGGATTAGTGCCGCAAGTATGTCAAAATGTCATATAGGCAAAAAAATAGGCGCTCACAAGGAGGGCCATTATATTTGCGTCATTACGACACAGAACTATACTTAAAGTACTACTTGATACTATATCAAAACAGGGGGAATTTCAGGAATATTAAAGAATTATATTATATGTTATTATCAGATGTATATCATCCAGCGAAGTGTCTAGCCTCTTGAATGCCGTAGTTTATCCCAGGCGTCTATCATTTTACCAGGTATATGATACTTGTGAGCAATCAACAGCATCAACACAACTATTAAATGTGTTTTGTATGGGTCGGGTGGGACAGCAACTTCTAAACCGATATATACGGCGGCTGCCAGTTGTAGAGCGTATCGTACAAAAGCGTTGATACGTTTTTGCAATTCATATGGGTCTGCAGGAATCACTATGGAGTCTCACAATAAGGACCGTCATATTTATATGGTTTTGCAGTGTCGCTATCGTCGCTTGTTACGTAATCCTCTATGTCATACTCATCATCGTAGCCCGCTTTTATATAACGGGGTTTGTCTAAATAATCAATTGAACGAGTCAAATTGCGTTGATGTTCGCTAACCCAATCGCCAATGTAGAGTGCTATCATTTGTGTTTTGTACCACACGATTTTGGTGCAGTTCCATACTACTCTTGCAATTACATAATATAGTGATTCATCGATTTTCATTGCGTTGTATCTCCCATTCTAATGGTGAACCCAATACTTCAAATGTGTTCTCATCTATTTGACGTATTTGCCACTCACGATTTGATTGTTGAAACTTTTTCTCAATCAATACCGTGCGTTCTATTGGGTAAATTGATTTGAAAGGATTGGCGTGTCTAAGCTCTTCACCTTGAAAGTTCGGTAGAACTTTCGAGGATTTGAGTTCCAATATATTCAATGTTGAAGTTGTTTTGTGATTATCATTCGTATTTGTAGTGAATGATGTGAGGCTGAATAACAGAATTAAAAAATTTCCTAAACTCATCGGGTTTCCTAGTCTAACGTTGTCGGGTGTGAGACTATTCCTATATAGTCTCTAATGATATATATAACCAATTTTAATTTAATTACAAAAAAATTTTCCTTACACTAAGTTTTGAACATATCCCATATATGTTTGATGAATAATGCCATAAAACCAGTACCTATTACACCTCTCCATTTGGTGGTGTTTTCTCTGAATTGTGTGTTGAGTTTTGTTTCGGCCCAAAGACCTTCGTGTGGATTAAACATATTTTCTTTAATGAATTTTAAATCAGTTCTGTTCTTCATATGTTCAGCTTCATTATGAACTTTTATTTCATTAATGGTGTTTTTTATAGTATCTATTTTCTCGTGTATTATATCAAATTCTTTTCTATCTGATTGATTCATTTACTATTTCCTTACGTATCTTATTAACCATACCCAATATAGGATACACATCATTAATAATATTATGTCCATATGATTCACAAACCATGAAGTGAACTTGATAATAAATATTACTCATCATTACTTTCCTCCCACACTTCCTCTAATTTTTTACGTAATAATGTAGTATTTTTTGGTGTTGTTAACATTTTACCAGTTGGTTTCATTATAAAGAAACAACAATAACATAATAGATGTAAGTTATCTAACGTATGATTTTTAGAGTCTCCATCTAAGAAACATATCATATAGGGACCTCTCATATCTGACTCTCTGTAATCATCATAACCACAGTTAGAACACTCTTGTTTTAGATAACCGTCTCTGACAACTCTTTCTTGTAATTTCCAATGTGGATAGTTAGGATGTTTTCCATCAAACAAATCTTGTATCTTTACACCCCATCCTGTATTACCTTTTGATGTTATACCTTTACCTGATTGATTCTTGTTCTGTTCAAATAAGTCATACATCTTAGCATATTTTTTAAATGTATTATAACTGACACCAAGATACTGAGCAGCAGCTCTGATAGATAGAGTGCTTCTGATTGCCCATTCTATTCTACTCTTTGGTATAGGTCTACTACCAAATGGATTCTTTTTCTTGGGTCTATTTTCGTAGTCGTGTAAATCACTCAAGTCTGACATAATTAACCTTTTTTACGAAACTTTCTTGGTTTGGGTTTACCGCGTTGTTGTAGTTCTGATATTTTATCTTCCATTTTACTGATTCTATTGACACTTAGTAATGCCATAGTCAAAACTCCAAACATTCCACCTGCCATAAATGTTATTAAATATAATATCCAATCACTCATTTTCATCTCCTTCTTGTGGTGTTGCCCAATCATCATCTCCAAAATTATTAATTTTGGGTTCTATATTATACACAATGTCTGCTAACTTTTCTTTAGTATCTGTTAACAATGGACTTTCTTGATGTATAACTACGATACTACCACTTTCATTTGATGGATTCTCTTCGTAATCCTGTTTAACGATATCTGCTTCAGTTTGAATAACCTCTGCAAGATTATCTAATTCTTTTTTTTGTTCTGGTGTTAATTCACTCATCATCTGGAAATGGATATTGTGTAAACTTACGTCCTGTTGGTTTTTTTGTTTCCCAATCTATTTCTTCTTTATTTTTCATATCATATTTACCAAACGGTCTACGAAATACTGTTTTACCACCATCAGGTGATTCAAATATCCATTCACCTTTATTATCTACTATCTCTTCGGCTAACTTATGTGATTCTAATACAGCTTGTGTATCACCACCAACTGGTAACCCATCGGCAGTAATTTCATTATAAATTTGTTTTTGTAAATCATTTTTTTGTAAATCACAACTTAAATGATTATACTCTGAACCAATATAATCATACTCAACTTCAAATGTAGATTCACCACAGTATTTACATACCCATTTTGCCTTTTCTTCCTCATCACCCACTTCTGGTATTCCACCATCAATCGTATTTAAATTAAGAAACCAACCTTCTTTACTACGTATTTTTTTCATCATTGCTTTAACGATTGTTTGTCTTCCGGCGGCAGAATGTAAATTTACATCTCTATGTTGTTCTAATACTGTATCAATTAATTTTTCCATAATTAATCCTTTTCTATGTCTAAATTTTTACTTTCATCTTTCCACCACTGATATCCTCGTACATTTGTTGTGGAGCTCTTATATTGTCGTACAGTAAATATATTATCAAAAGCCTTTTTATCTAAATTTTTTCTTAATCTAAAATAAGTATGAGCTTCTTCATATTTATCTGTTTTTAAATCTAACCTATCTATCACCTCTTCAGCTACCCGCAATTCCCATATTGACATATTTTTCTCCTTAGTCTAATACAATATAAAAGTCCTTACTACCATCGTACCAATATGCAGACAGTTTCATTGTATCACCTATCATACTTTTTACTGGTGCTATCATATTGTGAAATGTACCACTATTATTACTATAACTCATTTGGTTTGATGTTGGTACTTCATATCCATTAAACCACGTTACATAATTCGTGTCATAATTTACATAAACTAACTCATCTGTTAGTCCTCTACTCACCACATATCCTAATGTATCTCCAATATACCAATATAAATTACTTTCCCACTCAACCCAAAAGTTTTCTACACTATTATTCATACTTGTAACTGAACCTGTAACTCTATGTAATGTTTGCCACGTATTCCTATCTACTGTTAAATGATAATAACCATTATCATCTTCATTTAATCTCATATCGAAAGTTATATCATACTGATAGTTGTATGTATTATCTTCACACGATATGAAGAAAAAACTAAGTATTAGACTTGTTATGACCTTGAATTTTAAACGATTTCTCATTTGTTTTTTTATCTTTCCTTTGTTTACTTTTATTTTTAACATCTATTTTTTTACGAACTTGTTCCTCTTGGATTTGTTCCTCTACTTCGTCCCACTCTTCCCAATTATGAACTCTTGGCATTTTTCTTCTCCTTATGTCGAATATACGAAAAAAAAGTAATACAAGTCAAGTACTTTTTTTTATTTTCCATTGTTCTAACTTGTCTAAAAATTCGGTTATTGTGTATGATTTTTTATGGTCATCTAATATTTGTAATGATTCTAATAACTCTGGTTCTTGATTTATAATTCTATTCAAAATTATAAAACCAACTGATGGATAAAACGTTTCAAAACTTTCTTCTCCTAAAACATTTGTTTCATATATAGAGTCTTTTTCTGAGTCTCCACTCAATAATAAATAGTATGTCATTTTTAATAATCCGTCAATTTAGCTCTTATTTCTGACAGTTCATCAAATAATTTTTCGTCATCTTCATTTGGTCTTTTTACAAATTTGGCTTTAGGTCTGATTTCTTCAAAACCACCATCTTTTTTAACCAATGTCATCATAAAAGACTTTCTTCCTTTATTTACAATAGGGACTCCGTGATATGATTTATCAGTATTCTCAAATAGAGTAATTCTATTATAAACTGGTGGTATTCTATCAACACACTCTGTTATGTTGTTGTTCCAAATTTCTATACAACCATCATCGTCTCCCGTCCACTCTTTGTTCAGATAACCCACAACAGTTATTTTTTTCTCTGATTTAGTATGTGGATGTAATCTTGCATCACTATGTATTAATTGTTTAGAACCTTTTGCCATATAACGTATACCAGACCACTGACCTATCTCGTTATGTTCATCGGGTAGTAATCCATCTATACCAGTAAATATTGAAACATATTCACAAAATGATTTACTATTAAGATTCATTATAACTTCATACCAATATTCTGGTAAATTTTCTGGTACACTAATTGCATACATTTTCTTTTCGAAAATATTTGGTTTACCATAAAACTTAGGTCGTGTGTAAACCCAACGTTCATCATTAGTTTTAGGAAACTCTGTATGTAATTTATCTATAACCTCTTGTTTAAAGAAATTATCAATAACCACATATCTAAATGGTTTTGTTGAATCATTAAATTCTGAATATAATTTGTCAAAGTCTTGATTATTTAGTATGTTCATAAAATTCTTTTAGTTCAATTAGTTGTTTTTCAATAGGAATAACTTTAATTGAAGCCCTCAAACATTTGTTAACGGAAACTGAGTCATTTTTGTTTATAACTGTATTTTTGTTATAAACCCTTTTAATAATATTCAATAAATCATATTTAGAAACACATTCACTTGAAATAACAGTACATTTTGCATATTTTTCCCATTCTTTCATCATAATATTACATTCCTTTGCCCATTGTAAGGTTGTAATACCATTCCACATTGCTTTAGTATATCCAAATACTTCTTCTTCACAATTTAAAAACCAGTCTAATAAACTAACTTTAGTATTAATTTCGTGTCCAATGATAGACGTTTTTATTATTTTTGTATCACTACCATGGAGTGCAAGATATCTTGATGCTTTACTCTTTGATACTCCATAATCATCATTATCCATTTCACAATCTGTACCAGGATGTATAATTCTACAATTACTATTTTTTTCCAACCAAATAGGTAACTCGTAATTTATTTCAAATTTATCAGTTCGTTGTGGTATAGCTCCTATACAGTTTATTATATAATCACCCTCATAGTTTTTTATAAAAGTTTTAAAACCATTATCTGGCCATCTTAAATCTGTTGTTTCTATTTTAGCTTCTAAACACCGATGTACAGCATTACCTAACATTCCAGTGTGTCCTAATACTAAAACGTTCATACCACTCCATTCTCCCTTAAAAAGGGTAAAACTTCTGAACTATCCATCAATGAACTTTTTGAATCGTAAGACTTTAATTCAGTATTAATTCTATCACTTCCTATCAAATAATTTTCTTGAGAATAATCAGTAAATGCTGATTCTTCTAAACTAATCATTTCTTCGTGTAATTTTTCACCATCTCGTATACCAACTTCTCTTAATTCAAAGTGGTCAACTGGACAGTATCCATAAACGTAAATTAAGGCTTTTGCTATATCTGTAATTTTCATAGATTTTACTTTTGGTATCGCAATCTTTCCGTGAGAATTTGGATTATCGTATGCCCATTGTATTAAATTTATGGCTTGTTGTAGACTTAATAAAAATCTTGTCATTTTTACATCAGTTATAGGTAAATAATCTGCTTTATTATCTAATAGTGATTTAAAATACGGTATAACTGAACCAGTAGACTCTAACACATTTCCATATCTGACAATAACTGTTTTTATATCAGTTGTCTTTGCAAAATTCATATATATTTTTTCACTTATAGCCTTACACATACCATAAACATTAATTGGTTTACATGCTTTATCTGTAGATATAAAGACTAACGTTTCTATTTTATGGTTCGAAACACTCACTGCATCTAATAAGTTTTGATGACCTGAAATATTAACTTGTACACTTTCAATTGGATTAACTTCACAAACAGGAACGTGTTTCAGTGCTGCTGTATTTATTACAATTTCTGGTTTATATGAGTTTATAGCTTTTAATATTGAATCTTTATCTTTAACATCACCTATCTGATAAGTTAAATTGGGATATTGTTTTTGTAAGTTTACTTGTTTATGTTCATCTCTTGAAAAAACCATAATATCACTAAAGTCATTATATGTTGATATTAACGTTTTACCTAAAGCACCAGTTCCACCTATTATCAATATTCTTTTATTTTTCACTTAACCCACCTCAAAATTTGAAATGCTTCTGCAAAGTCATAACCACTTTGACCACCCCGTAACTGAGCAATAGCTCCTACGTGTTCAGAACTTCTAAATTTTCTTACTTGTGTTTTCATTAACTCATACAATTCTACTTTTCTTAGTATATCAATTTCTACGTAATAATTTGGTTCAAAATTACTATTACCGTGGTTCCAAAAGAACACGTGTGGTTGTTCATAAACAAAAACCCTCTTAACAAAATAATTCAAATCGTGAGGTCTTAATGCAGTCAATGATGCTTCATACACTGCTCTATGGTCTTGATTATATGATGGGTGTGGTATATAAATTTCTAACGGTTTTAAATCATTAATACTTTTTTCAACTGAACCTATCAAATCTTGAATAACATAATGATTCACTTTGTTATGTAATATATCATAACTATGTTTTGTTACCTCAACAACAGATTTTAGTTCATCTAATCTATTCTCTACTGATGGTCTATTTCTTACCCAATCGTGTTTTATGTGAGCCTCATCCATACCACAATACAATACAAAAGTATCTTCGTCTAAAATACCACCACAACCTAAAACTTCATCGTCTATATGAGGTGAGATAATTAATTTTTTCATCATAACACGTCCTTTACAGTTTTTAATAATTCAGTATAATCATTATGTCCACGTTCCATAATTTCTTTTTCTGGGTCTCTTACGGGATATACTTCTGCTCCTGATAATTTACGATAGTAACTATGTTCGTCAAAATATCCCTCTCTCAATTCTCCACTTGTAGTTATGTATATTACATTAGGTTTTCCAAAACAACTACATAACATTGCATTACCACCTGATATTGATACAAAACCTTCTGCATTTGAAAATAGTTTTAGTTGAACTTCATTTATATGTCCCGGGTCGTTAGATTCATAAAATGAACTCATTAAATGTACGTTATCATAATAATTAACTAATTCAAAGTCATCAATTTCACCTATGTCATCCACATCAGCAGTTATATTATATTTTTTTTGTATAGTAGTTGCTTCATTTATATCTATAGGAAATTCTGTCTTGGGTCTTTTGTAAACAACATCGTAATTTTTATCGTTGAAATAGTTAAATATTTCATATAAAGTTGGTATATCAAAATATGCAAGTGGTTCGTGTTGATGGTCCATTGTTAATTTATTTGAAACAACTACAAAAGGTCTATCTAAAGTATATTCAAGATTCGAATAATGTTCTTTGTATGGTGGAACTATCCATTCTGTATAATCAAGTTGACCATTTATAAACACCCTCTCGGCTTCTGTCAACTCCACTCCTGGTTTTTTATTTAATATTCCAGAGTTATGGTGTATCCACTTGTTAGGTAATTCATTCAATCCAGCAGCTGCATTATCAACATTTCGAAACTCAAATTTTTCTTCAACATTATCACAAAAATAATAAAAGGGTTTCATACCTTTACTTGTTATTACTTTTTCTAATTGATTATTCTTATGTAACCAATATGCATATGGAATACCAAGAACTAATTCACAACCAAATTCTGGATTTAAAGTTATTGTTCTCATACTTTTATTAAATCTTTCTCATAAGTTTTTAATGAGTTTATATGAAATGTAAATATATCATACTCCATATGACCCACTTCACCACTTTCTTTAAGTATTGATGATAACTCTACTAATATTTGAAAGTTATTAGCATTTAATTGTTTCATATCAAAACTAACAACTATATCATTTGATGGTTTATTTTTATGAATATGTTTAATTCTATCTGATAAATTAAAATCTGTATTTTTTTGTTCTTCTTTTATGTATGATTCTATTACTCCCGTATATTCTATGTAAATTGTAGAACACCACGGTTCTAATTCTTTAAGAATATTGTAATCACAATTTTTCACTATAAATCCCACATCATATTTTGGTGGTACAATAGGATACATCAAATCATCGTGTTTTACCATATGACCCCATTTACGAATAAAGTTTCTCGTACTTCTAAGATTTTGTTCTAACCATTCAGATGATTCTCTACCCTTCATAAACACTTGACCCGCTGGATTTCTAAGAGCTCCATCTTTGAATCTACTACCTCTACAAGTCATATGATAAACATAACCTTCCCAAGTTTGAATCAATTCATATCCATTCAACACAAACCTATTAAAGATATCACTATCTTCTTTTGATTGTGGAGCGTATAATGGGTCGTGTCCATTTATCTCTTGAAAATCTTTCTTGTATATAGCCCACGGAGCAAATATACCATTAGTAATCTTATCTTCTGGCATTCCTTCCCAAGTCTGATTTATAAAATTCATTAGTCCTTGTTCATCAAATTCTTCAGGTTCTATTCCAAAATCTTGTAAAACTTTTTCTGGCCCATCAGGATGTAATGGTGGTTCTATTCTTGTAGCAGATATAACTGTTCCAGGTATCAAATGTTTCAATACCGCTTCATCCATACCAGGACACGCATACATATCAGCGTGATATATCATTACTATATCATTCGTAGCGTAGTCATTTACAAGAGTATCATAAAGTATTGTATGACCTAACCTGTTAGGGCCTTCATTTCTATGTATGGTTACGTTTGGGTCTTTTTCTGCTATTTCATTCATCCACTCCCAAGTTCCATCATCTGAAAAGTCATCTGCCCAACATATTTGATGAACATAACCTAAATTCTTTCTGATACTATTATATGACCATTTAAGATATTTTAAGTTATTTCTACTCGGTTGTATAAAACTAATCGGTTTCATCTACTACTGCTCTTCCTTTCAAGTTTTCCCAATCTCTTTCAGGTCTTATTTCTAAATTTTTTTCCCAAACACCATTTAAAGTTGTCATATTTATACCCAACGATTCACCAAAATTTATTATGGCTTGTATATCTTTTGGAAAACAACTACCAGCAAATCCAAACTTACCATCTGGACCTGGAATATTCATATGAGAATGTCCAACTCTACCATCTCTAACAAAACCATCTAATGCTGTATCCCAATCAACATTACATTTCTCTGCAATCTGATACATTTCATTCATAAATGATATTTTTGTTGCAAAGAAACAATTACACATATACTTAATCAACTCGGCTGTTTCCCACGTTGTTTCAATAACAGGTATTGATTCACCGAATCTCCATCTAAATAAATCTCCGACTCTTTCAACATCATATCTTTGAAGTGTTGTATTTCCACCACCAATGATAACTCTTGATTGATTTATAAAATCATACTTAGCACTTCGTTCTGTTAGAAACTCTGGATTAAACACTATTCTTATATTATCAAACTTTTCTTGTAATTTTCGTGTTGTACCGGGTGTTACTGTAGACCTTAATAGTACTATATTATGTGTACTTTCATTAACATCTGAAATGTCTTGTAACGCTTGATATACAATATCTAAATTCATAGAACCATCTTTATTTGATGGTGTTGGTACTGATAAAAATATAAAGTCTGATTTATTTACAGTATCATTTAATGTATCAACTGACTTACTTGAATCTTTATCATAAACTCTAACTTTTGCATCACACCCTGTACCTGGTGAGAAACCAAATCTCACTGCAGAACCTACAAATCCGTTACCAACGACTCCTATTTTTATATTACTTTTCATTTTAACCTCTCAAATATTTGTTCAATATAAGGAACAAAATTCTTTTCATTGTATAATGATTTTTCATAATTTTCTCTACATTTTTTACTCATCTCATTATAAAAACCTTGACCATTCTTTAACTCTTTTGCTAAATACTTGGCTTTCTCTATATCACCATCGTCTACTGTTAAATCTGGATGAAGTTCTTCTTGTGTATCTAAACCTTTATAACCAATACAAGGTATTCCGTGAAACGCACAGTTCAATGTAAATGTACCAGCAGCGTGTGTTGGCATTAAATGAACTCCATATTTAAACTGACTTAAAGTATTTATCCACTCAACCCAACTCATATATGGAAAGTGAGTTATATCCATCTCACCCTCTCTATCAATCTTTCTACCCATCGATGGAGCGTATATCGACTCTTCAAATTCTTGTGCAACCATATACGAATCAAAACCACCATACCACCTAACCATATTACCACCAATTATTACAGCATCACCCGACTCACTTCGAGGTAAAATACCTAAACGTTCAGTTAACATTAAAGTTGGCATTTTATGAACTGGTTTATTTGTCAACCCTTTATAATACTTTACGTCTTTATGATTGTGTGCAAATAACATATCAAATTCAGTAAGAGTATTGTACCACCAAATCTGTTCTTCCATTGTATAGTCTTGAAAATACCAATGAGGACCTTCTTGCATTGATATGACTTTCTTACTTAATTTCTTCAAGTCTCCAATCATATCAAATTGTAACAACTTATCTACGTTAGTCTTTGGTAACGTTACTATTGCAAAATCAAAATGATTTTCACCAAAATGTTGTAGAACTTGTGGTATCTGAAATATAGGATAATGTTCTGCTCCTAAAATATATTTAGTAGAAACATCATTTCTCATATTTGGATTATCTAATGAAACCTTACCTTGCCAACCACCCTCAGTAAACCAAGCTATCTTATAATCTTTTAACCCCACACCAATTCCTTCATTTCTTCTTCTGTCATCTTTTTAGCTGATTTTGAATTATAAGGTTCTGTTAATTTATTATCTTTTTCATTTTGTTCCATTCTAATGTGAATATCATCTCCATAAAGATAAGTTCTTTCTATTTCATTTTTAGAAATTAAATCCTCATCTGTTTTTTCACCTGGTCTCTTTCCAACTATTTCTATATCATCAGAAATAACTTTAGCTAAATCTAACATATTCACACATTTCATCATATAAGACTTTACAAAACCACCACCGTGTCGTTCTGTCCAACTAATAGTTCTTTTAATTAATTGAGCTGCATCTCGTTGTGTAAATATTAATCTATTCATATCCGGGTCTGTTAGTTTTAATGGTTTTCCTTCTTGTTTTAAATTTAACCAAAATGGTAATACTGAACCATTACTGTGGGCTACATTTGCAAATCTTGTAAGTGCAAATCTATTAGTATCATTATTACTGTTCATAAAAACCCGTTCCATCAAATATTTTGACGCACCATATACACTTTCTGCCAAACAAGCTTTATCTGTGCTTATTCCAACTGTAACTGATACATCGTTTATAATACTGGCCTCTACGACATTTAAACTACCCATCACATTTATATTACAACCAGCAATAGGATTCGTTTCCATTAAATCAATGTGTTTCATTGCAGCTGCGTGAACTACTACATCAGGTTTTACATCTTTGAATACTCTTAATAATAACCCTTTGTCTTCAATATTACCAACATAAAATTTAACTTCGGGATGTTCTCGTTTTAACTCAGCAATCTTTTCTTCATTTCTACTGACACTTATATACTCGTTGTCATTCTGATTAATAAGAGCCTTGCCAACTGTACCTGTTCCACCTGTAATTAATATTTTCATTGTTTATAACTCACTTAAAGTTTTATAACTTAAATCATACTCCGTAGATAAGTATCTAAGTACCTCTCTGAAATTTAAATAATTTTTCTCGTTCCAACAATTGTCATTCCAATCACCGGCTATATGAGACTGAAACATAAATCTATTATCCCACAAATTAATATTTTCAGTTTCGTGTATCCCATCACACCCATAATATGTATCACAACCAAAATCAATACCAAAATTTATCTCATTATGTGCCGCTACCCATTTGAAATTTTCACCTATAAGTTTAGCACTCTCGTGATTACAACCCCAACCTGGCATCCTAAATCCCTTTGGTTTATACCCCACTTTATCCCACTCATCAAATATCATTTTAGTTCTATCTTTAGATTCTTGATAATTGAGTTCTAAAAACTCTTGGTCACCTATTTGTTCAAATTTATATTTAAAAACTTTGTGATAATAACCGTGTGATGCAATTTCTGCCCAAGATTTCGATAACCACCAATCTACCCAATCTTTATGTTTAGATATTGGATAGTCTTCGTGATAATTAGCAGGAATAAATAAAGTAAACTTACAACCAAATTCCTGATTAAGTTGTTCTAAATATCCAATTGATTCATCACCCTCACAACCCCAACCTTTTTCTGGATGTAAATCGTCTATGGCTATTATTACTTCCATACGTCTTCCCAAGTATAAGATTTATAACCTGGATTAACTACATTATAACAGTTTTGTTCACTCATTTTATTTGCTTTAACATACCAATCATTACTTCTTCTTCTCAAATTTACTGTTTTTCCACTTTCACCTGCAACATACATTCTTTTTTTAGGATTATTTCTATTATGTACAAGTAAAATATTTTTTATAACAAACTGTGGAATCATTCCTAAAACTTTTTGTATCATAAACATAAAAGCAGTATCTTCGTGTACAAAAAATACTGACCTGGGTATATTAACTCCAGATTTTATAACTTCTGAAGATATGACAAGACCACAACCATTAAATTTATGTTGATTTAATAACTTAACATCTAACTCTTCTACTTTATCATTAAATTTATTCATTTCATCAATGCTCATACTATATCTTAAACTCCACCAATGTTCTTTAGGGTCAAAATCATCTGGTGAATCGTAGAATGGTTTATCAGTAAAATCTGGATGTTCTAATACTTTCCAAGAGTCGTCCCACATCTTACACATACCAAAAAATGTAATATACTTTGGTCTTTCATCTTTGACTTGACTGTGCATATTATCTAATATCTCAAATGTTTGTCTTGGTATTAGTGCATCAGATTCACCCCACATTAATACATCAACTTCATCACAATAATTTTCATTAAACTCTCTACGATAGTCAGCAATGGTATAAATATTATTTAGTTTATTGTACTTTATTTTAAGGTTATAAATATTACTTACAGGACCAACTTCATCATAGTCAACATAACCAAAAATATCTTCTAATAACGTATCAAACTTTTCTATAATTTTACCAAATGATATTTGACTTTCATCTATCTTTTCTAATGTCTGGTCACAATTAAAGTATAAATCTATTGTAATGTTTTCTTTATTGTCAATATTTTCAATAGAATTTTTAACACTCTGTAAATATTCTCCAATCATTTCTATTTCATACCACTGAATCAAACATCCTATTGCAAATTTATTATTTATTTTAATCATACTATACTTCCTTTAATTCTTTCAACAACTTGATTTGCTGCTTCAACACAAGTTCCTATCTTACCTGAAAATATAGTATAGACATTATGAGCTTCCTGTCGAACCAGTGTTGGTCGTGCATCATCGTGGTCTCTGTCAGCTAATACAGTTCTGATAGTAAACATAGAACCAATATGTTCTAACTTATCAAAGTCTTCAAAGAACTCCATACCAGCATCTATAAACTTTTTTATTTTAGTAATCTTTGGATTGTGAATAACTCCATTATTTATATATCCAACGATATCTTTATTTAACACCATTGGATAATCCCCTACATTAGTAGAATGTATAGCGTGTTTTACGTGTCCTAAAACGTGATATCCGTTTTTATATGGGTCTAAACACATAAAAGGACCGTCCATTACAACTACACTTTTATTCTTATATTGTTCTGGTAATTTAACCACAGGTTTTTCTACCACTTCATACTGATATCGATTTGGGTCATCTAATAAATCATTTATTTTTGCATAAGTTGCAATTACAATATAATCATAATCATCAAAATCATCTTCTGTGGTTTTTTTGTTAAGAACTATATCAACACCAGTATTTTCCATTTTTTGTGTAGTTAGTGTTTTTAGTTTATCTTTATTAAATAATTCTTCATCTACTTCAACAGTTAAATCTGTTCCAAGAAATGGTTCACATATATTATAATCTAATCCCATTTCTTTTACAAACTTTATATAATCTTCACTTGATACCAATGAATCACGAGATGATATAGCATAAAAATGATTTACACCATCTCCATTGACTACACTATCTCCATACTTTCTCTTAAACGATTTCAATCCATCTAAACATTCTTGTGCTGTACTCTTACTTCTTGGATAGTGATAACCTCTATGTAATCTATACTGATTTATATCTGAGGCACACTTCATTATACTATCTAACTCTTCGTGTAATGTTACATTAAATCCTGATGTTGTTAATGCCGTTGCGGCTGTCGTTCCAAATATACCTCCACCCACTACTAATACTTTTGGATATACTTCTTTTTTTACCGCTTCGCATAGTCGAGTTGCATTTAATGTTAGTTTTCTATTCTTTTCAAAATCAATTGAACCATCAAAACATTTAAGTAACATATCTTTCAGTGGATTATTATTTGGATTTACATTTATTATATCCCAACCATCTTCAATAGTGTGAAAATAGTTTTCAGATTTTATATTATAATCAAAATTAGCACAAGTTCCATCCTTGAGACTTATAGAAAATTCAATACGTTCATTATTATAATTTTTTATATTATAAATTTTATCTATCTCAATGTCGTTACTATTAACCCATAAATAAAAATGGTGATACGCTAAATTATCAATAACATTTGCATTAAAAGAACCATACTTATGAAATTTAAAATCAACTACCCCACCTGTATCAATATTTAGGTTATCGTGCCAACTCAATACGTCATCCACGTAAAGTTTAACACCGAAGAAATCAGCAAGAAAAAATAAACCCTTAGATGTTTTCTCTGTTAATGTTAATGGTTTTTCACAAAATACATTTTTTCTTTTTATTAACCATTTTTCTACGTGTTCATAATGTAAATCATTTGGTGTGGCAATCACTATCCAATCTGCATCATCTGGTTCTACAAATTCAACTTTGTCTCTGATAGCATTTTCTATCTTACTACCAAAGTTTCCTTTTCCTATTATAGCTACTTTAACCATATAAATATTTATAAGTTTTTTCCATCCAATATGGTACAGATTTTTCTTTTTCTGGTAATCCATTATAATGTGAAACCCAACCTAATTTGGTGTGTAACATATCCTCACCTAAGATTTCTTTTTTTAACATACAACTCATATTAAATTCATAAGGTAATAATTTTCTACTAACATTATGTCGTTTCAACATAAAATTCAAAGGTGTTTGGTCTGTACCTACACCATATGTTTTCTGTATATGTTGTAATGTATCTTTATATTCAAAATAAAACTTTCTCATTTCATCAAAAAATGGTCTGTGAGTTTTATTTACTATTTGAAATCCACTATTACCATATTCCCAAAACGAAAACGATTCTGTAGTGAATATTGCATTCTGATAGTGTTCTATACTTCTAAGTATCCAATCATAACTTCCATCATCGTGAACTAAACAATACTTGTTTTCTGTAAAATCAAATATATTAGGTGCAATAGGGTGTACAATTGTATCTGCATCCACTAATAAAATTTGGTCATAGTCCATTTCGTTTGCATCTAACATATCAAACAAATAATATCTTTGCCAAATAATATGCATATCTTCAACTGGTAGTACTGGTTCTTCCATTATGATTAATTCACATTCATATTTATCACAAAACTTTTTCCAAGAATCAATAGAATACTGATATTCTTTTTTTGTAGTTTTACCAGTTTTATAATCTATCATAAAAACTATATTACTCATTACAGATACACCCTTCCATATCAAAAAACTTAGTACCTACTGCAGAAACTAAATCTTCTGGTTTTTCACCTATGAATTTTATATTCTTTAACTCACCTGATAATAATTTTTCATCGATTGCTTTTTTCACTTCACCTGGTGGGAAACCATAATCATCAAAAATAAAAATAGCATCTTTCCACATTCTTAATGAATTTTCTATATCACTTTTTACTTGATAGTATTGATGTCCTGCATCTATAAAAACAACATCTACTTCTTTAGGTAAATAGTCTTCCCAAGTTTTCATATACAAATCCATTTTAATTAATTCTACATTATCTCTATCTTCTGTATTCTTTTTTGCTTGTTCTAAATTCCAATCATCTATTTCAACAGCATAAACTTTTTTAAATATATGACTCAATAATCGTGTAGATTGTCCTTGTGATGCACCAATTTCAACAACAGTTTTATCTTTATATTTATTACCAAAAAATTCTAATAAATCTTTTTTAAATTTTCTTGATGTTGTATATTTTGCTGTATCTTTATGTAAAACTTCATTTAATATTTTATCGTGTGGTGTAATAACATATTTGTCTTTAACTAAATCCCAAGTTTGTTTCATAATATCAGAGCGTTGGTCTTTGGGTAATCCATTAAAACACCAATTATAACCATACTTTATAAAGAATGGTGTTTTGTCTTCATTTGTTTGCCAATTATGACCAAATAATTCTTTTCTGTGCATATGAGTTAATTTATATGCAATAGGTAAATCTAAATTTACATCTATATTATTAATCTGTAACCAATAATTCATAGGTGTTTGTTCAGTTCCTTTTTTAACTATATTATCCTGTAAATCAACAAGTTCATCTACATTTTCATAATACATTTCCTTAAATGACTGAAAGAATTCTTTATGTTTTTTATTAAATACAATAAAACCAGAGTTTACATACTTAGATTGGTCAAGTTCAAATCCATCAAAAAAATCTTTGTAACCCTGTATACTATCGTGTATCCACCTCATATTGTCTTTATCATACCAAGCAGTAAATCGATGGTCTGTCAATTCAAAGAAGTTTGGAGCATCCCACTTGTACATAAAACTACTATCAACTAAACATATTTGGTCATAATCTATATTACGTCTTTCTAATTCATCAAATACAAATAAGGCTTTTTGCCAATTAATTCTAAATTTAAATAAATCTTGTTCTACTGGTTCAGAAAACTCTACAAATTCACAATCAAATCTTTCACAAAAATGTTTCCAAGTATTTTTAGAATACTCAAAATAATCATAACCACCATACTTTTCAGCTAACTGAGGATTTTTTACACCTATCCACCATATAACATTTTTACTCATTAGTTTTTAGTTCCTCTAATGATACTGTAGAGACACCGTGTTTCTGTACTACACTTGTGGTACATCTTTGAGCAAATTCTATTGCATCATCTATACTTCCCGTATCTAAATATCCACGTACTAACCCAGCAATAAAAGTATCACCAGCTCCACTTACGTCTTTTACAGGAACTTCCTTTACTGAAAACTCTTTCCCATTATATCTACACCCTTTACTACCTAAAGTAACAATAAGTTTTTCTTCAAATCCTTTATCTGATAACAACTCGTGATTTTTATTATATTCTAACTCATTTATCTTAATAAAATCAGCATCTTTAATCCACTTACCAAGATTCTTTTTAGTGTCTACAAAAACATTTTTATTATTTTTACATATGTATCGTACATCTTCTTTTTCTAAAAATCCCTTACAATAATCTGAAATAATAATTGCATCATAATAGTCTTGTTCTTGTGAAGTAAATCCAAATGGTGGTTTTTCAAGTTTATTATTTTTAAGTCCTTCTATCAAATTTTGACTAATTCTATCACAATAGTCGTGTTCATCTACTCTTAGTACCATTTGACCTGAACGATTATCTACATATCGTTTTTTTATAATACTATTTTTATTTGTAAGTGTGTGTATTGTCATACCCAATGACTCTACGTTATTAGAAACATTTCTAGCCATACCATCATTTGATTCTTCACGTGTTGGTCTAAAAACAGGTACTGGTGCTTCTGGACTAATTCTTTCTATATCACCATAAACAAATACGTCTTTACAACTATCTCCTATAACTAATACATTCATTTCTGAGTATCTCCTTTCATAACTCTATATGAATCTGAATCTTTGTGGTGGGTTGATACTTCAAATATTCTACCATCTGTCAATGCTACTAATTGATGTGGTTGTCCTGGTAATTGTCTTACTATATCACCCACTCCCAATTCTGTCTCGTCTACTTCTGCAGTTTTAGTATCTATCCATCTATAAATAAACTCCCCCTCCTCTACATACCAAGTTTCATCTTTATCCATATGATAGTGCATTGAAAACTTACAACCACTGGTAAATCTTAATATTTTACCACAATACATTTCATTGTTTTCAATTATAAGTTCACTTCCCCAACCTTTAGGAACAACACATCCTATAGTAACTTCTGGTTTTACCAACTTACCTCCCAATCTTTAAAATTTGCTGCAATACAATCTATTTTATAATCTTTTCTACCATCGTCATCTAACTGGTCTTGAATAATATTTTTAGCAGTATTTCTAATACCATTTAATCCGTGAGTTAACCCAAGATTGCCATCTCCTTCACCTGCTCTATATTTAGTTTCATTGTGCCAAATATGTAAATTCATTTGAGATAACACAATAATTGCTCTTATTAAGTTTCCATCAAGTCCTTCTAAATTTAAATCGTGAACTATATCTTGAATTTCTTTTGCATATTCTTTCTTGTGTTCTGATATAAAAACTTCTTTTAACTGAACAATAGAAAGTCTATCTATTAGTTCAGCTATCGTGGGTAAATATTTTCTCATTTGACACTAAACTCCTTTAATTTCAATACATCTTCTTCTAATCTAACTTTACCTAATCCTTCGTGAAATTCATATTTTGGAGGAATAGGATTTTTAGTTGGATAACCACCTGCACCATCATCTGGTAAACCAAATGCTACTTTTGTTTCACCGTTGTAATTATAATCAAAATTTGCTTTACCACGTTGTAGGTGTAAAAAATTAAACTTAGGGTCAACCATTTCAATTTTAGCTGCGTTACCCACTAACTTAATATAACCATCTGTTGCTCGTGTTCCACTTACTCTACCTGTAGTTTCATACCACTTTCTATTTATACCCACAAAATTTGGTGTACCTTTCCAATATTCATTCATTGGTGTTAATCCTAACCAGATTGGTTTATCAAGTTTTTCATCAATTGAATTTCTTATTTTTGTGTCCCATCCTTTATCCATACAAACTACATCATCATTCATAATCATTAAACAATCACCAGTAAATACTTTACCAGCTTGATTCTGATATTGTTCAAGTTCGGTATATCCATAATGTTTATCTGATTTAAGATATATTAATTCTGTATCATACGGGTGTGCCATCAATGTTATATCAGATAAAGCTTTTTCGGTGCCAGGGTCATCTGGGTCACCTACAATAATATATTCAACATTAGTATTGTCATCTGCATTGACAATAAATGACGTAAGAGAAAATACTAATTCACTTTCTCTTTTTCGTGTCATCCATATTACACTAACTTTTGTTTTCATTTAACCACTCTTTTATATAATCTTGAAGACTTACGTTGGGTTCCCAACCTAAAACTCTTTTAGCTACCGTATAATCACATAAAGTTTTATCATATTCACCTGGTCTAGGAGGTATATATTCTATTTCACCACCATACATATTTGCTATTTCATTCATAGAATGATTCTCACCTCTACCTAACTCAAATATATCAGCTCTAAACTCTTGTCCCATCATTAATATTAAAGCGTTTACTATGTCGTCTACGTGAGTAAAATCTCTACGTTGTTCACCGGTACCTGTAACTGTCAACTTTTCGTTATTCTGTAGTTGTCTTTCAAATATACCAATAACTGCAGCATAATCACCATCTAAGATTTGATGTGGTCCATATACATTATAAAATCTACAAATAGTAGTATTTAAATCATATACTGAAGAATATAATCTACACAATTCTTCTCCTCCAAATTTAGACCATGCATAAGGACTTCCATATAGACCAACGTGATATGAACTTGAACCAGCATATATAAGTTGTGTTTTACTTTTTCTTGCTAATTCCAACATATTAACTGTTGAATTAAAATTATTAAATATGGTAGTAGTTGGATTCTTAATCGATGGTTGTATTCTTGCTAAAGATGCTAAATGAAACATTACATCATATTCTGTATCTCGCCAAGTAGGATATGTTCCATGGTCTACATATATTCCAATTGTATGTGGACTTGATACATCATAATTGTAATATGTACAACCTTCTTGATGGTTCTCTTTGAATCCTGTAGAATAATTATCAACTGAAACAACTTCGTGGCCATCTTTCAATAACCGTTTTACTAAGTTAGTGCCTATAAATCCAGCACCTCCTGTAACTAATACTTTCATATTATACCTTCTTTAGTTTAGGTAATTTAATTGCTTTTGGTTCTGGTATAGGTTCTTTTATCAATAAGTTTTGAATAAAACTTTTATCTGCTCTAGCTATCCAACCTCTTGATTCTTTATCTATAACTGCATCAACTATTGAACCTAATTCTATACAATGAACATCAACATCTAAATTCCAAATTCTTTTACAAGCAACTCTACCAGCCATTCCAGCTGTAGGTAATACTAAATCTACATCTTCAATGTGTTCTAAAACTTTTGGCCACCATTCATCTATAGAATAGTAAGCACCTCTAAAGACTCCTTGTTCGTCTACTTCAGCAACAGGAATCTTAACGTAGTAATCTACTGGACCTACCAACTTTTCAATTGATTCTTTGTCAACACTACCTATAAACATTTTCTTTTTTGGTCTTATAAATTCATCTAAAAACTTTATAAATATCTCTTGAGAACGTACTGCAGCAAAAGTAAGTAAAACGTGAGAATATAATTTAAATTCTTTATCATCTATTGTTTTATCAATAAATTCAAGTATAGCGTTATTTTCTTCAAGTTTTCTATCTTCTAATATTTGACCATTAAACGTTGCTTCATTTACCATAGCACCTCTAATATATCCAGGTTCGTTTATAGTAAAAGATTCAAGTAGTTCTGTTTGTAACTCTGGTGAGTAATCGTGTTCTATACACCTACCAGAGTTTGACATAATGTTAAAATCTCCATCTCCAAATCTTACATAACAAACTTTAGATTCCGCTCTTAGTTTATCTCGTAACTCATTTAGTGTCTCTTGTATACCTACTGATAACATCACCTTATTATCACTCAATACAGTTGGTTCTATTTTACCATCTGTTACCAATACTTGTCTGGTAACTACAATTGGTTCATCATAATCTCTTGTTATTGGTGTGGGTAAATTTTCTTTTTCAAAAACATCTTGCCAACCATCAATCAATTTACCTCCCTGTCGTACTATACCGGGTGCTATTCCTGGAAATTCTTTCTTATCCATATAAATTTTATTGTCTTTACCTTTTATAGCTAAATTTCCTTCCGTTTCTACGTCCCATATGTGTTGATTTGGAATTAGGCTGTTTTTGAACCAATCTGTTCTTAATACACTTGGCATAATTGCAGTTTGATATTTACTGTCATTGGTTAATTTAAAATATTTATCATCATAAACTACATCGTGTAACGTATATGCATTTTCATTGTCGTATGGTGCTATCATCATTTTATTACCTTTAACTTCATCTAAAAACTTAATGTATGTTGATATATCATCTTCAGTAATAGTTTCTCGTAGGTAATAATCATCTAATAATAAAAAAACATATTCAGTATCAATAGTATCTAATGCACTGAACATTCTGTTTGACCAGGGAAGTTTTTTACCTAAATGTGTTTCATAATCTGCAGAGGGTACTCGTTTGTTTTCCGTTACAAATAATTTAGGACAATCTACTTTAAAATATTTGTCTGTTAAAATCATAAAATTTTCCCATAACACATCGTACCTATCACAGGTACCAATTAAAAGGGTTATGTCATTCTTCATACTATCTTTTCCTCTCGTAAGATTTCAAATATTCTTTCACTAGCTTTGCCGTCCCATAAATATATATCATCTGTTTTGTTGTAATTAAACTTTATTATTTTGTTTGGAAGTCCAGTAAAATCACTTCCCATTAATTTATTAGTTCCAAACGTTGTAGTTACTGGTCTTTCTGTATTGTCTCGCATAGTCATACAAGGAACTCCAAAGTAGGATGATTCTTCTTGAATACCTCCAGAGTCTGTAACAATTAATTTTGCATTCTTTTGTAAACACATAAAATCTATATAACCTAATGGTTCAATTATATTTAAATTATCTACGTTCCGATACTCTTCGTGCATATTAAAACGTATTAAATTAGTTTTAGTTCTTGGGTGCATAGGAAATACACACTTAGTTTTTTTTGATACGTCTACAAACGACTCCATTATTTTTCGTAACTCTATTGGGTCATCAGTATTAGATGCTCTATGTAACGTTATCAAAATATAATCACGTTTTGTTAAACTTAAATCGTTTAATATTTCAGATTCATCAAATTTATTTTCTAATTTAACTAAAGTATCTATCATAGTATTACCTACTAAGTGTATTTTATCATTTGATATGCCTTCATTAGATAAATTATACACCCCATCAACAGAAGTTACAAACAACAACTCTGCTAAGTGGTCTGTTATAATTCTATTAATTTCTTCTGGCATTGTTTTGTCAAAACTTCTCAATCCAGATTCTATATGTATAACAGGAATATGTAGTTTAACAGCAGTTAAAGCAGCTGCCATAGTACTATTTACATCGCCATAAACTATAACATAATCTATTGTCTCTTTTTGAAATATCTCTTCACACTTTAACATAATTTTACTTGTTTGTTTTGCGTGTGAACCACTACCAACTCCAAGATTATAATGTGGTTTAGGTATATCTAATTCATCAAAGAAAATATCTGACATATTATTATCATAATGTTGTCCAGTATGTAATAATATATTATTGTGTTCAGTTTTTTCACCTATTATTTTTATGACAGGAGCTGCTTTTATGAAGTTAGGTCTAGCACCTACTATGTGAATTATGTTTTTTTTCACCCCAAACTCTGATAATATGTTAATTATGTTTTTTTTCACTCTAAGACCTCACCAACTTCTAATTTATTTTCTATTGCCCACTCGTCTGCCCAACACTCTAAATCATTCTCATCACTTATGATTTCAAGCCATATTGATTGTGTATCATTAACTTTAACATTTACACCTTTTCCTTTTATAACCTCTACTATAATTCCACCACGTATTTTTTTAGGTCCAAAACCAAATACATCATCACCAATAGAAGCTTTCCAAACCATTATCTTATTAGATTTATATTTAAAAAACGCACCAGGATATGGTGTTGTCAATGCTCTAACATAATTTAATATTTTATCTGCTGACCAATCAAATGTAATAAGACCATCAGAAGGTTTTCTCTTATAAAATCTTGTTGCCTTAGAATTATCTTGTGATATTCTTTTATACTCTCCAGATTCAATCAGTGGTATAGTTCTTTCTAACATTTTTACAGAAGACTTATATACCTTAAAATACGTTGTATTAATATCATCTCTATCTTCAATTGTTATTGGTTCAAAATCTAATATATCTCCAGTATCAGTTTTTGTATCCATAACAAACATTGTATTACCCCACACAATATCTTCAAAATTATTATTTTCAATAATCTTCCAATTTAACACAGCAGCTCCTCTACCCACAGGTAATGGTGCAGGATGAAATCCTATACAAAATAATTTAGGGATAGATAAAACACGTTCTTTAAATATTTGAGACCACCCACATTGAATTATTAAATCTGGTTCTTTATTTTTAATCCAACTATAAGTTTCATCATCATTTATATCGTGTGTCATATAAAACTTATCAGGATTTTTGTTGTTAAACTCTGATAAAGTGTCATAGTTAGATTTCAACATACCCTCTTCCGGATGTAAATTAACAACACCCACAATTGGATTTGTTTTTTCAACTGAAGCAATTATTCTTCGAGTTAAACGTGTACAACCAATTATTAAAACTTTTAGTTTATTTTCTGAAGTGATAGAATCTTTTCTGCCCATAATTTAGCTACCTCCTTGTATCCTTCGTTTGTGTAATGTACATTATCAACATAGTGTTTTTCTGTACCAGAAAAATCACACGTATCAAATTTTAAAGATTCAGATAATTTTAAAATGCTAGAATTGTATTCATTTATTAAATGATTATTTTTAAGATATAATGGCGTAAAACCAAGTTGAGGTAGATAACCTACTATTACATGCATACCAAATACTTTAGCAATTGAAATTATTTGTCTTAAATTATCTTCATATATTTCTGTCGGTATTTTTGCCTGTGTATCATTTGTTCCGGCCATAAACAACATAATTTTAGCATTACTGTGAGAGTTAATTGTGTTCCAAGCTCGTTTCAATATATCTGAACTTGTTTCTGCATTCACTCCACAGTTATGACAAAAATAAAATTCTTTAGTTTCTTCAGTTAATATCTTACCTAATTCAGCAGGATATGACCTACCATATTCATCTCGTGCACCATAAGTAATTGAATCACCTAAACATAATATTTCATTCCATACAAACATATTATAACCTATTTAAAATTTTGGTCTTTAAACCATTCATACGTAAGTCTAAGTCCTGTATCGACATCGTACTTGATTTTAAAATCTAAATCATTTTTAGCTTTATCGTTTTGAACTGCCCTATTAGGAAATTTATCCCAATCTCTTCTTGGTATAAATTCAACACCAGCTTTGTTTTCACAAATTTCATTTATTTTTTCTGCTAACTCTAATATTGTAATAGAAGTATCATTACCAATATTGTAAACTAAAGTATCATTCTTATCGATTGGATGACCACCAAATGTTTTTAATTTTATGTCAGGACTATTATTCATAGCACAAACTAAACCATTAACAATATCTTGAACATACGTAAATGGTCTTGTTTCACTACCATCTCCTGTTATAGTTAATGGTAATCCTTTTATAGCTTTCAAAAAGAAATTGGGAACAACACTTCTAAATCTACCCGGAACATCACCAGGACCATAACTATTAAATGGTCTAATAATAACTGAAGATAACTTATGGAATTTACTATAGAATGAAATATAATATTCAGATAACATTTTTGTTATAGCATATGGTGTTGTTAATTCTACAGGTCCATCTTCTATAAAAGCATTATCACCTGGTTTATAAACACAAGATGAAGATGTTCCTAAAAACTTTTCAATTTTATTTTCTACTGAAGCTTGTAACACTTTAACTACACCAATACCATTTGTTCTCAAATCTTTCTCTGTGTTATCAACTGAATTTTGATTTGCAAAATTAGCAGCTAAATGATAGACTTGATTGATACCATAAGAAAATGCTTCATCTATTGCAAATTGATTACATATATCACCATTGACTATATAAACTTTTTCTGAATTTAAATACTCTAAATTATCAGAACGACCAGATGAAAAATCATCTAAAATAACTATTTTTTCACAGTCGTCAATAATAGTATTTACAAGATTAGAACCAATTGCTCCTGCTCCTCCAGTTACTAATATGGTTTTATTTTCATTCATTGTAGAATATCTCCTTGTTGTTTAAAGTAATTTGTTATAGTTTCTACTACATATTTTAAATCATCTTCCTCTAAACAAGGATGACATCCTATAAAAAATCCATTATCTCTTATGTATCTACTCTGACTTAATTCTCCATACTCTATACCAATCTCATTACATAAACTTGGTTGGTCTGGTAGAGTACCACACATAATTGCTCGAGTTTCTATTCCTTGAGATTCTAAATAACGAACAAAGTTTTTTCTTTGAATTTTTGCATTCTTCTTGATAATGATGGGAAAAGAATAGAAAGTATTTACATTATATTCTGTATTTTTAGAAGGTATTTGTAAGTACTGATTAAATTGAGATAGATTTTCAATTAAATATTCTGCATGTTTAAGTCGTATTTTATTCATATCATCAAGTTTTTTAAGTTGTTGAATACCAAAACTTGCAGGTGCATCAGCCATTCTAAAATTCCAACCTACTCTATGAAAAGTATATCTTTCATCGAAATCTTTTAAATTACCTCTATTCATACCATATCGTTCACCCGAATACTCTTTATCTCTACCAAACTCTCGTAACTCTCTGAGTATAATGTCTAATTCTTTTGAATCTGTTAGTACCATACCACCTTCAGCAGTTGTCATATGATGTGCTACATAAAAACTCCAAGTTGACATAATACCATAACTACCAATCTTCTTACCATCACATTCTGCTCCGTGAGCCTCACAACAATCTTCAATTATCTGTACATCTGTATTGCCTATAATTTTGTTAACTCTATTCATATCAACTGGATTACCTAATGTATGTACTATCATAACACCTTTAATGTTTCTATCATCATCGTTGACTACTCTTTCAAGTTCATTAAGGTCTATATTTAAGGTATCGACTTCAACATCTACATATACAGGTATCAATCCTAGTTGTAATATAGGTGTAGCTACTGATATAAACGTAGTTGCTGGTACAACTATTTCATCACCCAACTCTAAGTAACCTGCATCAATTAGTGCATTTAAAGCTAAAATATTTGCACTTGTACCAGAATTAGTTGCTATACCATAGTTAGTTCCAATGTAATCACTAAATTTATTTTCAAAGTCTATTACTGGTTTTTGTATTGACAAAGAACCATTTAAGTAACACTTAACAACTTCAATAACTTCCTCGTGTCCATAAAACCCACCACCTATAGGCACTTTCCAAGAATTTGGTCTAATATCTTTAATGGATACAGAATCAAAGTATTTTTTTACACTATCATATACTGCATTTTCAAGTTTTAAACTGTTCCAAGTATTTTCGAGATTAGATGGTTTCATATCAAACCTTACTAACTAATATATTATATTCATAAAAGTATAAATAATCTATATTAGTTTTTAAAAAACAATTAATAGCATGCTCTGGTGTTTCAACTATTGGTTCTGTATCATTGAAACTTGTATTCAACACTATTGGTACGCCAGTTTTTTCTCCAAACTTTTTAATAAAATTGTAATACCACTTATTGTCATTCTCTGTAACTGTTTGTAGTCTAGCAGAACCGTCTGTATGTACTACAGCAGGAACTTTATCTCTAACTTCCTCTTTAAACTGTATTACGAAACTCATATACGGACTATCAATATCTTCTTCAAACCAATTCTTAACTTCTTCTCGTATAATAGAAGGTGCAAATGGTCTAAACCATTGACGGTGTTTTACTTTTTCGTTTATAGTATCTTTCATTTTAGGACTTCTTGGGTCAGCTAAAATACTTCTGTTACCTAAAGCTCGTCTACCTGACTCTGATGGTCCACCATATACTGAAATAACATTATTGTCTTTCATAAGTAAATCTACAACATCATCATCAGTAACCACTTCGTGTGATATTTTATCTTTATTTTTATCTAACTCTTCCTGTATACTGTCTTTGTGATACTCATAACCTAAATATGAAGTTGCATTATCTTCCCATTTTATTCTTGGATTATCTAAAATATGATGCCAAATATATCTTGGTCCACCTAAAGCAATACCGGCGTCATATGGTATTGGGTCAATATAAATATTTTCAATTTGAGGATACCAATGTCGTATTTTACCGGTCATTACACTATTCAAAGCAACACCACCAGATAAACATAAATTTTTACTTGGATATTGTTCTAAGTACTTACCAATCAACTCTTTTATAACTTTATTCGTATATTCTTGTAAAGAAGCTGCAATATCAAATTTACCTTGTTCATCATTAGTAACTATATTTTGTAATTCACTCCAATCACCACCACTTACAAACGGTTCGTGTGGCACAATCTTATCAAATAAATGTTTATATTTTTTAGAATCACCCATTGAACTCATAGCCATAACTGTTCCAGCCTGACAACCATATGGTGGTCCACCACCAGATAATCCAAATACTTTACTTGTAATTTTATCCCACAATACACCGATATTTATATCATTTATATCAGTAATTTCTATTTCATAAATTTTATTATCTACACCTTTCCATGCAGTAAATGTAGTTGATATATATTCACCATTTGATTTGTAATCTTCTCCTCCTCCATCCATCGTGAGTATTAAAGCTTCTTCGTAATTACTTGAAAAGAATGCATTTGCGGCATGACATTGATGGTGTCCGGGAACATTTTCTTCATTCGGCCAATATTTACCACCATTCTTTTTAACAATATCATTTATTCTTTTAAATGAATCTGGATATCTTTTCTCAATTCCTCCTCGCCAAGTATTAACACAATAAGACGCATGCACAATATCATCAACATCTTCATATGTATCAAATAAGAACTTAAATCCGTCATCTATTTCTTCTTTTACTCTACTGAATCTTTCTAATTCATTATGCACTATAGGTATACCATCTTTAAGTATACCATATGATACATCGTGTCCTGAACATATACCTACTATCTTCATAAAACACTCCTCCAATAATTTAATAAATCATTACATATTTCTTTTAAACCTTTTGTTGGTTCCCAACCTGTTTTTTTTCTAAACTTCGTACTATCAGGTATCTGTAGAGTTATATCAGTTGGTCTTACTCTATCTTTATCTAATAGTTTTTCTAATTTGTCTTTGACAGTCGATTTAGATATCAACATATCTAATGCATCGCCAATTGTACAAGTATAATCACCACCTATATTATACACTTCACCGGGTTCACATTTATCTACAGCCAACCAATAAGCTCTAACTGCATCATCAATATGATTATAAGTTCTGACTGAATCTAAGTTACCGTGTCGTATAAAACCATCACCAAGTCCTTTTTCATTCTGCACTACTTGATGTGCAAACCACGATAATGCAAATCTTTTACCTCGTCTTGAACCTTCGTGTGAAAACATACGAGTTATAATAATTTTCATATCATAAGCTTTATGATAGTATTGAGACATTAAATCGTGTCCAACTTTTGAAATAGAATATGGGTTAGCAGCTCTAATTGGGTTGTTTTCGGTTATAGGTATTTCTTCTGGGTTAGGATTACCATAAACCTCTGAAGAGGATACGCTAACTATAACTGGGTCACAAAAACCTCTGTCCTTTGCTGTTTTTAATTCCTCCATTAAGTTGGTCGTTCCTAATACGTTAGTATTTAATGTCATAACAGGTGTTAAAAAACTTGTTTCTGGAAAACTTTGTGCTGCAAAATGATATACAATGTCTGGTTTAGACATTTCAATAGCTCTATATAAACTACCTCTATCTGTTAAGTCGGCTTCTATAAATTTAACTCTATCATTACCATACAAATGTTTAATATTATCATCTCGACTTCTCCATCTTCTAATTGCATAAACTTGTACGTCTTCTACATTTTCTAAAAGATAATCTACCATATGACTACCAACAAAACCTGTTATACCTGTTACTAAAACTCTTTGCATTCTAATCCTCAATTAATAATTTATTAAAATCAACTCTGTTACGTTTTATCCAACCTCGTGTTTTTGAATTGACTACAGCGTCAACTATAGAACCCAATTCAATACTATGTATATTTTTATTTAAGTTCCAAAGTCTTTTCTGAGTAACTCTACCGGCCATTCCAGCTGTAGGTATAACTAAATCCACATCATCTATATTATCTAATACTTTTTTCCACCAGTCATCCATAGTATAATATGCATCTTTATCTGGAACTTCTACATAATAATCAATTTTACCTACTAACTTTTCAATTAATCTCTTATCAACACTACCTATAAACATTTTCTTTTTTGGTCGTATAAACTTATCTAAAAAATCAACAACAATATCTTGTTCTTTTACTGCCATATATGTAAGTAAAACGTGAGAATAATATATAAAATCTTCTGCATTATTAAAATTATTATGTATAAAAGCTGTTATTTTATTATATTTCTCTGGTGAATGGTGTACTAATTCAGTACCATTAAATGTTGGTTCATTTAACATAACACCTTTAAGATAGTTTTTATCCGAAATCTCAAATGCTTCTTGTAATTCTTTTTGTAATTTAGGTGACCACTCGTGTAATAATTCACGATTACCTTTCATTATCTCAAAATCCCCATCACCAAATCTACTATAAAATACTTTAGATTCAGTACTTAATTTTCTATATAATACATCTAAAGTATCTTGCATATTTACTGTGGTTGTGTTAAATTTTGATTTATATTCATAATCTGCATTTTCACAGCGACGACAAATAATATCACCCTCTAATGAATCATCATTCATACGGTCAGTTATATATTTCATACCCTCACCTTTAAATAAATCATCATAACTATCTTCTAATAGATTTCCTATTTTTGCATCTAAACCATAATCCATACAACATAATTGCACATCTCCATTTGGAATTAAAACATTATGTAATAAACTATTAGTTCTACAGTAAATTTTACCTGTACGCCTACCAACACCCCCTTCATAATTTTGCATAGTAGGAGCTTTCATCTGTATTTCATCGTCATCTAAATTAGAAGCTCGAGAAATTGCTTTAAAACTAAATGGTATTTTATTTATTGGAAATATATCGTGTATTTCTTTACTTATTTTACCTTCAGTATCCATAGTCATAAATCTTATATTACTACCAAAGTTTAATCTCAACATTTTAGCTCGTAAAATAAGATATTTTAAAACTCTTTTATATTTAGAAGTTATCTTAACTGGCATAACACCACCTTCATCAGGTAAATGTATACAAAGTGGATTTTCTTGGTCAAAAGCAGAAAATGGTCTGTCTGGATGTTTACATATCTGTAACAATAAATCAACATCTTTTTCGTCTGCACCAACTAAAGTAGTATATACTGAAATAGTATGTCCTTTATCGTGTGCATACTTTATCATTTTTGAACAATCTTTGTTGAGATAGGGTTCGGTATAACCAGAAAAATCTATACGTGTAGTTAATGGTACTTTATCTATAATCTTTTTAAAATCTTGAAATGATAAATCTCTAACTCTATCTTTATCTGGATATAAATTGTATGTAGTTGATAACTTTTCTTGTGGACACACAATGCACGCTACAGCACAACCTTTCTTTGCTATATTTACAGTTACTTCTAATTGATGTGTGTGTCTTGGAGGCCACATTTACATATTTTTCCTAATCCAATCAACTGTTTCTTGTATACCATCTTCAAATGCTATCGTAGGTTTATACCCTATTACGTCTTTAGCTTTCGTTGTATCTAAGGCTCTATATTGAATCGTAACTGGTTTAGTCTCATCATACTGTGGTGTTACATTATGATTAGCACATTTTAAAATTAAGTCAACAGATTCACCTATCGTAACCAAATTACCACTTGCTATATTAATTGGGTCACATACAGCATATTTTTCAACAACATCTAAACAAGCTCTAGCCATATCTTTTGAATGTGTAAAGTCTCTAACTACATCAGGATTGCCCCAAACAACATATGGGTCTTGTTTTTCTAATGCACGTCTGATTAATGCAGGTAAAACGTGACCTGTCTCATCACTAAAGTCACCTTGTACGCCATATATGTTTGCTGGTCTAACCATAGCTATTTTCATTAAATTATTTCTGTGATAAAATTGACCTAATATCTCAGTATATCTTTTCATCCAACCAACACCAAAATAAGTTTTATATGGTTCACCATCAAAAACTTCTTCTTCTTTTATAGGATAATCTGCTGGTGGATATGTTGTTGCACTACTGACAAAAAAGAATCGTTCTACTCCTGCTCTATATGATTCTTCCATTAATGTTGAATTCATAATCAAGTTAGGTGTAATGTGTTGTAATGGGTCGTGTGCCATAACTCCTGCACCAGAGGTGTTAGCAGAACATACAAGTACTATATCCATACCTTTAACTGCTTTTTTTACATCTTCAATGTCCATAAAGTTACATTGCATTGTTTCTAAATCACCAACCCAGGATGGTACTTCTCTATTACGATATGTACCTCTAACTTGAGCTCCTTGTTCTAATAGTAATTTTGCAACTTGAGTTCCTACTAAACCACCAGCTCCAGTAACAAGTACTTTTTTACCTTCGTAAAACATTATTTATTCTCCTTATACCATTCTATTGTTTTTATAATTCCATCTTCAAAAGATGTCTGTGGTTCAAATCCGTGTGATTTAGCTCTACTCATATCCATTAAACGTTTCATATCACCCATAGGTTTTGTTTTGTCCCACACAATTTCTTTATTAAAATATTCAGCTACTATTTCTGCTACTCTTTTAATAGTAACACCAGTACCACTTCCTAAATTTACTGGTTCTGTAACTTCATTTTGTACCATATGTATCATACCACGAGCAACATCTTCTGCATAAATTAAATCTCTTATAGGTGAACCGTCTCCCCAAACATCTAATACATCATTTTCCATTGCTTTTTTAATTAGAGAGGGAACTACCATAGACCATTTACCAAAATTATCATTGGGTCCATATACATTAGCTGGTCTAACTATTGAACACTTATTCCAATTATGTTCTTTCATATATGCTTGAACATTCATTTCACCAATTCTTTTTGCCCAACCAGCATACCAATCGTTTTCAGATGGAAATGTTTCCCACACATCATCTTCTTTAAATACTTCAGCAGGATGATACACCCCAACTGAACTTGTATACAGAAACCATTCAACATCTGCTTCATATGCTGCTTCTATCATATTGGCATTAAATTGTATCATAGGTACACTAAATGAAGCTGGAGCTTCCATACATCTTTGAGGTGAACCTTTTATTCCTGCTAAGTGAAATACAATATCAGCTTCTTTACAAATAAATTCACAAGCCTTTCTATCTCTCAAATCCATCTCTGGTAAATCGGCTCCCATTACATAATTACAATCAGTATCAACTAACAACCGACTTAATTCCATACCAATCATTCCATTAGCACCAGTAACCACTATATTTTTATCTTTAAAATCAATCATAATTCATTTAACTTATTACATAAAGTAATAATTTCCTCTGTATCTAATTCTGGATGGTTTCCTACGTACAATCCATAGTCGTGAATGTAATTTGTATTTTTCAAATTATAAGTAAAAGACGTATACTTTTCTAAATATGGTTGTCTTGCTTGATTTCCACCACCGGCAGTACCAACTCTATATTCTACATCTTGTTCATCTAACAAAACACAAACTTTTTTAAAAAGTTCTTTATCACTATTTTGTATTACAAGTGGTAATGCAAAATTACTATTACCTTCGGTTTTAAATCGTGTTTGATATTTATCAGAATCTAACGTAGCTAACCACACTTCAAAGTTTACTGTTCTTTTTGCAATATTATAATCTAATCTTTTTAATTGTTCCAATCCTAACACTGCATTAATTTCTTGATTTCTAACATTATAACCTGGTACAGCAAATGTAAACAATGGATTCAAATCTGGATACTTTTTTATATATTTATCTTGAGTTTCTTTTGAAGTTTCTCTTGTCATACCGTGAGACCTAAATAATTTAGCATATTCATAAATTTCATCGTCATTCGTACATACCATACCACCTTCTATTGTAGTAATGTGGTGTCCAAAATAGAATGAAAAATTAGATACATCACCAAACGAACCAGTTTTTTGTGTTTTAGATGTAGCACCGTGAGCTTCACAACAATCTTCTATCAAAAATATATCTTTTTCTTTACAAAAGTTAACTATCTCTTCATCAATTGCATTAAAACCTAAAACGTGTACTAATACAATACCTACAGTTTCGTCTGATATAGCCTCTTTTATGTTATCTAATGTTATAGACATAGTTTCTGTATCAACATCAACAAACACTGGTGTAAATCCTAAATTAACTAATGGTGATACATCAGAAACCCAACCTAGAGGTGAAACAATAACTTCTCCGACACCTTTTTTCTCTTTCATTATAGATGCCATAATATAGTTTGCTGAGGCACCTGAATTTACAAAAACACTATGTTTTACACCTTCCCACTTTGACCATTCTTTTTCAAATTTACGAACTTGTTCACCTTGTGTAAATCTTTGATTGGGCGTGTTGATAAAATCAGTTAATGTTTTTTTATCACTATCTGTTATACTGTCATTAATTAACTGCCATTTAAAATTACTTTTCGGCATAAAAATCACCCCACTCTACAACCACAGTGGAACCATTTCTATTATAGGCATCTTCGAATGTTGAAGACACTTGTTCTGGTTCTGTTAATTCAACAAGTTTAATATCAGTTAACATATGTTTAATAGATTCTGTAAAATCTTGTGTATGTTGTGAACCACCATCTAATGGTTTTCTTGCACCTACAGCTACTCTTACAATAACTTTAGGAACTAACATACTTTTACTCATCTCTTTCATTTTATCCATATGATTTACTAACTGATTTATAGCTAACATCATAAAATTAAATCTAGGATAAATTGTGATTGGAACAAATCCTTCAAGTGATAATCCTGTAGACATACCCATCTGTACTTCTTCCATTACAGGTAACTCAATCAATTTTTCTTTAGGTACTTCTGCTAATGTACCCGAAATAGCATGTCCACTAAAAAGTGTAGCCTGACCTAAAAATAATGTGTTTTCTTTCTCTCCAAGCCACTTCATTGACTTTACTAACTCATCTTTATATTTCATTATAACCTCTAAAAGTTAACCCAAGCACCAGTTCCATGGTGTGGATATCCATTTTCATATCTATAATACACAACATCAGCTGGAACATCCTGTCGTGTTTTCCAAGCAGCATCTGTAGGTGTATGTACACTTAAATTATTATCTTCAACTACAAATTGAAGTGGTAAATCAAAATTCTTTGCATATTTATATGACTCGTGAAATACACCAGTCTCAAAGGTCATATCTCCTATAAAACACCATACTCTCTGTGAACTTCCTGACATTTTCAAGGCCATAGCAGCTCCAAGTGCTATTGGAATAATACCACCCACAATAGCAGATGAATAAAATTTATTTACATTACTACTTGTGGCCATACTTCTACCCTCAACGATAGAATCCATTAAATACTGACGGTCAAATCCGTGTAATAATGCATGATAATGATTTCTCCAAGCTGAAAAGACCCAATCGTCTTCGTGAACATATTGAAATATTTCAATCAATTCATCTTCATTATCTTTCGATAGATGAATAGGAGCTGGTATATCACCATCTTCATATTTTTGTTTTACTTCTGTTTCAAAAGAAATTAATTGTTCTTTTGTTAATGTAACATCTTTTACTTTTTCTAAATAACTAGGTATTTGTAACTTCATTTGTCCCTCTCTGACAATATAGGATTTTTTATTGGCCAATTTATATTAAGTTTAGAGTCATTCCATTTTAATGTAAACTGGTCTTGTACATCAGGATAATTACCTTTATAACTCCACTTGTACATAAATATCGAGTAATCGCTCAAAACACAAAAAGAATTTCCAAATCCTGGTGGTAGTAATACCATCTTTCTGTTTTTGTCATTTAATATCATATAATCCCATTCTAAATATGTATACGAATCTTTTCGATTATCTACAACTACAAAATATAATTCACCATATAAACAAGTAATTAATTTCCAAGATTTATAATCACCGTGAATGCCTCTAATTACACCTCTACGAGAAGTAGAAACTTTGTCGTGATTAAATTTTATTTTTGGAAATTTATTTGAAAACTCATCTTTTTTCCAAGTAGTCCAAAGTTCACCTCTATAATCTGTAAATACATCTGGTGTAAATACTTTTACCTCTTCTGAAAACATCTCTTTAACCATTAATATTTTAATTCCTGTATTTGTTTTTTTACAGTATTGAATCCGTAGACTTCATTTACCTTATTCCATGCGTACTCTATCATCTCAAATCTTACTTTGTCATTATTTAAACATTCAACAAATATATCCTCAAGTTGTTTTAAATCACAAGTTGCAGTTTTAGGAAACAATAAGGTATGTGATTCATTTAGTCCGCCAAAGTTTAAAGAACCTACACACGCTGTTTGCATAACTTGATTTCCTGGATATATATCCATCGGGTCTAAATTAAAATGAAATGCTGAAGGTGACCATAACTTAATAAAATCATATAGTCCTAAATAATCAAATTTTTGTCCTTGTTGTAGTGGTTTGTGTTTAACTTTTATGTTATATTTTTTACTTAAATAATCAACAAACTGATATGTTTCTCCGCGTCTTTGTAGTGGATTAGGTAAATATGCAAATATTGACAGTTCTTTTTCATCTGAATAAAAATTTTCAAACAAATAATTTGTATTAACTGGTTGTGAAATAAAGTTCCATTTTTTATCTACATACTTTCTTATGTGATTAAATACGTCTAAGTTTTTGAATTGTTCAGATACACCAGAGGTTACTATAGCATCACATTCATTTAAGTGTTTTAACCTGTTTACAAATCTTTCGTGATTATAGTTACCAGCCTGACCAACCCAAACTTCTTTTATCCAACCAAGAATTTTTGCATTTGGATATTTTTCTCTCAATCTACTTACACTAAATTTATCGTAGTTAACATCATCTAAACCCACCTTACCATTATCATAAAATATTAAATCTAAATCTACATCTGGTAATTCTTCCCATTCTCTCCATTTAAAAAAGTAACCCTCATCAAAAAGATAAGGTAAATTTTGCATAGCAATCATACATTCAGGTGATACAGCATGATGATATATAAAAGGTTTATCATTGTAATCATATGCTTTACCATCTTTTATATAATAAGATTCTATAGCACAATCATCCATCATTAAAGCAAACTTCATTCTTTACCTACACCATCTAAGTTTGTTAATATATTATAAAAATGTAAAACTAAATTATTCAAATTATACTTTTCTGTATATTTTTTTCGCATATTCTCAACAAGTCTTTCTCGTATATTTTTATAATCAGATAATACATAGTCTATTTTCTCTTCTAAATTAGACCAATCATAATTTACAGCTATATAAGTCTCATCATCTTCATATATAAATGGTTCTGATAATATATAACTTACATCTGGTTTCATTAAAACACTACCAAACATTGCTGATTCTATATCTCTTGGAGCCATCTCACCATAACCTAACGGAGCCATTATAATCTTAGAACTAAACATCTTATTATAATACTTTTGTTGTGGTATTCTTTGTCCATTTACTAAACCAGCTATTTTATACTTATCACCTAACTTCTCCATTAGATTTTTTCTATGTGGGTCATAATAATCTGTTTGGCATATATCGTGTTCATATACAGGTTCGGGTGTTGGATATCCAAACATACAAGATATATCATATTTTTTTTCTTGGCTATAATCTAACCAATTTGGTTGTAGTGTGTGTAACCAATTACAACCACTTAATTTCATTTTAGGTTTCAAGTCATCAATATCTGGTACTGAATAATTGCCCTCTCCCCAATAATATCTACCATTGGCCGAACTTTGTTTATATAAATTAAAATCTTTTAAATATGTATTTTTTAAAAATAGTAAAGCATTAGATTCTCTGAACACATCTATTGTCCCAATGAGTGTAGTTGCATCTTGTCCATCTAAAATAAAATAATCACCAGTAATTTTAGATACAAACTCTACACCCTTTTCTATAGATTCTTTTAATGGTTTCTTTTTATCTATTATACTTGCTTGTCCAACAAATGCATAATCATAATCATCTGAAGTTGTAAATTCTATTCCGGCCTCTTTAAATATATTTTGTGCCATAACGAATGGTCGGAACGTAGTTTCATTTCTGTGAAGTTCGTGTTCCAATAGTTTTATTTTTAACATTAGTTTTCTCGCACTAATAAACTTCTATCGAAGTTGTTCATATAAAACATATTTTGTTGTTCTTGTTTTTGTATTGTTTTTGGGTGGTATAAAGATAATTCTTCATATGGTGGTAGATGTGAATATGTTTTACAACCTGTTATTACTTCGTGTAACGGTCGAGTCCATCTTATCTTTTCATCATTACGAAATACTCTTGCTTGATAATCAGGATAATTTACCCAATTATTTTCTGATACTCTCCAACCCCACTTTTGGATGTGTTCTTCTTTCATACCCTCAACTGTATTTACACGTGGTATCCAAATCAAATCTACATCATTCATCGTTATTATTTCTTTAAGTTGTTGTAATAACGTTTCGTGTGGATATTCATCAGCATCTATATGAAATATATAATCTCCACTACTGTTTTCTATAACTGAATTTTTTTGTGCTGAAAAATTACCATCAAGTTTTCTTTGATAAACTTTTATAGTTTTAGTATGACCATATTGTTGTGTCCAAGATTGTATTACAAATTGTGTTTCATCGTCTGAATAATCATCACAAATAACAATCTCGTCTTCTTTATCTGTTTTATGAATAAGAATTGGTAATAGTTTGTTTAGTTCATCAGCCTCATTGTGTACTGTAATCCCATAACTAATTTTCAATTAATACCTCTACTAACGCATTTGGTAAAACTATTGGTTCTAAAAATACTGAAGATTTTTTAGCCTCTTTATAATCATAAGTTCTATATACTGCATGTTTATTTACAAGTTGTTTTATTTTATTATATATTGCCCGTTTAGCTCCTCGTGGACCTGTTCCTTTTATTTCTATTCTGAAAATATCATTTTCATCATCGACAACTTGTATATCTCCAGTTTTTTCCAATAACCTTACGAGTGCTGGTTTGTTTCTTATCAGTGGAATATTACCACGTTCTTCTAATTTTAGTCCAATTAGATGAAAAGTTTTAGTACCATCATTACGATTATACGGCATTCTTGGATTCAAAACAAGTAATGTGGTTAATGTGGCTGTTGGTTTTTTTCCTTTATATCTAAAAGATATAATATCACCAGCAGTTACTTTACCCCAATTATATATTTGTTTAGGCATTTCGTTTCATATCTCGTGTTATTCCCATTTCTTCACAGGCTTTCATAAATTCGTATTGACCAAATGTCATTGCATTTTCAACATCAAGTCGTTTACTATAATTATTAAATTTTTCTCGTTCTGCTACAGGAATATCAACGACTTTAGCGTATCTCCATACGTACTTTTCGGGTGTACCCTCTGGAAAAATCATACCCAATTCACCCATATTTATTACTGACGGGAACCACATAATATTTCTTTCTGTATCTTCAAATTTAGTCTCTTGTACTAACTTAGGTGAATTTTTTAAATTGTCTATCATTTCTAAACTACCAAGTTGATATCGAGAATCACTCATAAACCCACAATGAAAACAAAGAAAACTACTATAATCTTTTTGTACTTCTTCAAAACATTGGTCTGTATTAAAACATACAGGACAATCTATTATTTTTTCCATATTATACTTTCTTTAATTTAGGTAATTTAAGTTTTTTTGGTTCTTTGTTAGTTGTCTTTTTTAACTTTGGTAATTGAAGTTGTACTTGTTTCGGAAATTCAGGTACATATCTATCTAATATCTCACCAAGTTTCTTTGTCATAGCATCTAACGAAAACTTAGACTTATTTACGATACCAAGTTTTTTAGCATTAAGTGTATATTGTTTATAGTTCTTATATACATCTTTTAGTACCATAGATGCACCTTGATAATTAACTGTAAACCATTGTGAACCATCAACATAAAAATCAGCAGGAACTGAACCTTTACCTACAGGTTGTAATCCTCCATTAAGTAGCACTGCTGAACTCTTTGGTAGAAAATCTAAATGACCACTCCAATTTGGAGCAATAACAGGTTTTTGTGATATAGTTGCTTCAAGTAATGGACGACCAAATCCTTCACCGTGTGTAAGTGTAACGTGTGCTTTTACTTTTGGGTGATTATATAACTCATTCATTTCTTCATCAGTAAAATCACCGTGGACTACATATATGTTTGGTAATTCACCTTTAATTTCAGCTTTAATAGAGTTTATCTTATGTATAATAGTCTCTCTATCTAAAACAGAAAATGTGGCACCACCAGTTTTCATTATCAAACCTGGTTTATTTTTTTGATTTTTAAATGTTTCAAGAAAAACTTTTACTAACATACCAGTATCTTTTCTGTCTTCACCTAATGCACCTTGTAACCAATGACCCACATATAAAAAATTAAAACTTTCTTTAACGTTTTTCATTTCATCTACTAATTCTTTTGTAAACTCATTTGTTTTTTTAAAAATATTAGTATCAGTTCCTTCAAATAAAACTTCAATGGGTTTTTCGTTACGTAATACACCTTGTACTTCTTTTGTTTGTTCATTTTGAACATCAAAATTAATTTTATCCATACACTCTTTTACAAAATAAGATGGTACTATATTTAAATCCATTCTGTTCATACCCTCAATCCATTGTGGTGGACAAGCTGTCATTTCTAAACCTGCAGTTATACCAATATTGTACTTACCCACTACTTGAAATTCGTTTGGTATTACTATATGAACGTGTAAATCTGGTTGTTTTGGTAGTTGTGGTTCACCTAATAACCGTTCAATTAACATTTGGTCATTTGGGTCATCTTTAATTAAAGCATTCATTGGTGTATTTCCCCAACGAACATTCCAAATTTTTACATCATACTTATCTAATTTAATTAAAGCCCGACAAATATCTCTACTATGTGCACCATATCCACTTCTTGTTGCGATAGGTGCAGTAACTAAACATATTGGTTTATCACTCATATTAACCCTCTATCTCCATATTTTCTGACCATACTTAGATTCTTTTACAACCTGTATGTCTTTGTTTATATCGTTTAATTTCATTTGTAATTGTGTTAATCGATTATTAAAATCTTCAACATATTTTTTTTGTTTATCTATACTTCCATTAAGTGTACTAATCAAACCTTTAGTATGTTCATCAACAACATCTTGTGCTGTATTATATTCATTAACACTAATAATTGATAGTGATAATTCTGAATACAATGAATCCATCTTACTAACAATATTATTTTGTACATCTAACATATCTGTAAGTGCTTCATCTGCTAATTGACCACTTTCTATTAACCTATGTAAAAAGTTAATGTCATCTAATATCTTATTTAACTCTCTAACATATAGTCGGATTGTTTTTGGGTCTGATACTTTTGTAAAAACATCAACTTTATCTGATATTACTTCATATTCATCCATAACTCTATCGAGGCCCTCATCAAATTTTTCAGTTGCATAATACATTCCACCAACGAAACATCCTACACCTAAAAGTGTTAAAAATACAGTTTTATATAATTGATTTTTCATTTTTATCTCCCTACTATACGTTAAAAATACTATATCGTTTTCTAGGTTTCCAATTCTTAAATGCTACTTCCATATGGTCTATAAAATTTTGACTCATCATTTTACCAGTCATCATTATGTCTTTATCGTGAACATATTTATGACCTGCCATACCACATTCTTTTCTTCTCTCAGGACCCTCATCATACCAATCTTTTATTGCCTGAGCAGCGTCTTCAAACCTACACCTATCATCAAAAATATATGGTGTTTGTGGTGAACCAACCATAGCTCTATTAGAAGGCCATACTGGTTTAACCCACTCACCCCAAGTTAAATCAGGATGGTCTTTCCACTTTCTATCATCGTGAAAGGATTTTATTTCATTGTAATCTTCAGCAGTTACGTGTTTACCTTTTAATTTGAAACCACATTGGTCTTGCATCCCACCTGTAACATTTACAATGATTGGTGTTCCTGCTATTAATGATTCACACGTTCCTAAACCAAAACCTTCATTTGAAGCAATATTAATTGTTACGTCAACCATATTGTAAAGATAATTTAATTGTTTTGGTTCTAATTTTCTTTCACTAAAATATACTTTACACTCGGGAGCAATAACTCTTGCAACCTCTGGTAAATCTGTACCGTTTTCATCTATTGGTTGAGTGTGCATTAATAAAGCACATTTATCAGCTTCTTCTTTAGGTAACATTTCACAAAATGTTTTAAAAGCCAATATAACATCACCAGACATTTTTCTTCTGATATTTCTATTATTATAAAACACTATGAATTTAACATTATCATCAGTAAGTTGTTTTCTCATTGACTGCATTTCTTTATAGTCATCATTATCATATACTGATAGTGGATAAAACCATTTATCACTAACACCGTGTGGTAAATATGTAACTTGCCAGTCTTCTGGTGGATTCTTTTTCCAAACATCGTTTACAATTGCTACTGTTTGTTTAGATATATTCATAATCAAATCACAAGACTCATAAAAGAACTCATTATAATGTGGGGCTGGCCAATCGTCCCAAATATTATAATAAAAAAGTGGTACTTTTTGTCTGAGTTCGTGTTCCATCTCATACAACCAACGCCAAAATCTTGGGTCTGTATAATGTAAAATAGCATCTGGTTGCTCTCTACCCATTACACTACGTAATAAGTCTGGATTTCCATATCCATTAGTTGGATATATAGTTAATTTGGCATCTTTAACACCCGTTTCGTTTCGTACACTTTCATCCATATTTACAACTTTACCATTTTCTGGATGTGTTATAGCACCACCTATTTGTACCCAATCGTATTTGTGTACAGTACCTAAAACAAACTCTTTTGACATTGTACCAATGCCAGAACTCATTCTTAAATCATCTGATAAAAGTACAATTTTCTTTTTAGACATATAACCTCGCTTATTATATTAATCGTTCAATAACTCTTTGTTTGTTGTGTGTTTTTCAAAATATTTTTCCAACACTTCAAGTAAATCATTGTATCTTGATATTTCATCTAACTCTTTTTCAATTGTATCCATAATATCAGGATGTTCTGCAACTCCTCGTGTGTTTTGTAATAAATTTTCAACATTTATTCTGTGTTTCTCTACGTGAGCCTCAAAATGCAATCTACTCGCCTTAATCAAATCATCTCTCATCATAGTCTACTCCCACTTTGTATTAAATTATCATACGATTGTATCGTATTTTTAAACTTGTCATCTAAAACATATAAATCCATTGAACGATTTACCAACTTTTGCAAAGTAAACTCATCGTCTAATGTATTTGCTTTAAATTTTTTATACAACTCTTTCAGTATTTTAACTGACGTTAATTTATAATCCATAAAACTCTCTTAATATATACATATATAAATATATATTAATTTATTATTTTGATTAATTTTTTTGCCTTTTTTGCATGTTCTAACGTATTTTTTGTACCTTTTGATTCTACTCCGTCTGGTATAAACGCTACAACTATATCACTATATTCTGCAATCTGTTTATTTCTTTTAAAATAGTTTGAAACATAATATGGTCTATCATATTGTGAAGCTGACAATTTACAGTGCATATTCCATCTGTAATGTGCTGGTGGAAACTCTACATAATTCATACCAAATTCTAATGCAAACTTTTTAGCATATCCATCAGCTCCATCTTGTTGACCACCACTAACTATTTCTACTTCATCACCATATTTTTCTTTTATTTCAAATACTAAATCTTTAATTTTTTTCTTATTGGCATAACTACGACTACCAACTATACCTATCTTAATCCTCGTAGTCATTTCTCTTTTGTCTTTTTGCTGGTTTCTCTGACGTAATAAATTTTGTAACTTTATAAAATTCATCTAATCCATTTAATATCTGAATCTTATCAGTATAAGAATATGAAAATCTTTTATAAGTACTATTTTCTATATTGTGTGGTATAATATCAAACCATATAAAATTACTTGGTCTAAGTTTAGAACCGTGTTTAATTATAGTTCTAAAAGACAATTTATCTTCCCAACGCATTAAAAAATTCTTTAAATCATCATTATCTATTTCGTCTGTATCATACCACAAATACAATAAAACTGCTACACGTGAATCATTATGTGTTTTACTTATTTTTTCCATAACTGACTCTTCCATTTCAGTACTAATAAAATCTGATAATTTTAATCTTAGACTTATTTTATTTTTCATCACTTGATTCCTGCATCGCAATGTTCTGTTTGATTAAATTCACAAAACCTACAATTCTTTTTAGATGGTTGTTTTATATAATTATGTTCTATGTTGTATTCTCCATCAATAAAAGATTCATCTATAAATTGATTTAAATTATTCATAACTTTATTTATACTTGGTTTACCACTAGCTGGTTGAAACGTCTGAACTCTACGTTGAGGAAAATCTACTTTTTCATAAAGTTTTCTTTTAACAATAAAATATTCTATGTCTACTTTATCTACTGGAATGTCGTGTTGAGCACTATAAAAATATTTATACAACAATAACTGGTCTGTTTTATTTTTATCGGCCTTCATATATTTATTCCAACCCATTGTAGAAGTTTTTATATCTATAATTTTATATCTATCTCTTAAAGTGTCGTGTAAAACAACATCCATATAACCAATAAACTTAATATTATTCGGTAACTCGTATTCAATAGGAACTTCAATACCAACTAATTCATAATTCTTTTTACTGAAATACATATTACGTTTCTTTTTAAACCATTCAAGTATAGCTAATCCGTGTGTATAAAATTCTTCCATATCATCTTGTTCACAAAAAACTTCACCACCATTATTTTTCATAATATTGACATAGTTTTTTTTCATTCTATGTAACAACATTTCATCTAATGGAAGAGCATCTGCCATCTTAATAGTATCATTATACATTACTGTAAGATATGTTTGTAACACCTCATGCATACTTGTACCAAATAAAGTATGTATATTGTCTGTATATTCACCTAACTTATCAATATAATTTAACTTCCATTTGTAAGGACAGCTATCCCATTGACTATATTGACTATAACTTATTCTTTTCATATCTTCTCAACAGAATGTAATGGCAGTACCCATATTCTACCATTTTTATCTTTTAATCTATATAAAGTGGGAAAGTGTATAATACTATCTAAAATCAATTCAGTTCCTTCTTCTAAATCACCATTAATTTCGTGATGGTGTTTTATCGTTTTGAATTTATCACCTACTTTAGCACCCCAATGTTCAGTAGATAATTTATTAAACCTTTTTACTTGCCCCATTTATCACGACCAACTATTGTTGCCATAATACCATAATTAGATACATCAAGATATGCATCCTCTAATGGTTCATCTTTTACCGCTGAATCTCTATCATTCATCAATAGAGTTTTTACTCGTTGTAGTTTATCATTCATACGAAACCATAAGCCGGTAAGTGATAATTTAATTTCTTCTGGTGTTTGTAATTGAGTACCAACTGAAATATTACCTGGACCATAATCGTGTTGTTTGTGAAGAAACAATTCATATTGTTCTCGTTGAATCTTTTTAAACTCTTCAGTCATTTCAGGCCACTCTTGTTCCATTTGTTCTATAACAGATTCGGCTTTAGTTGTCATATTCTTAGAATCTTTTATAACTTTCATATATTATTCCTAATTTACATACTTGAATATACGAATAAAATCGTATACAAGTCAAGTGTTTTATTCATTTCCTGCTGTGTATCCACCTACAGTACCAAGTACATTTAAACCTGCATCTTCAATCTTTTTAGGTTCAACTCCCCACTTTTGTGCAAGTTGTCCTAACTCTAACATACCACCCTCAGTAAGCATGTACATTTCGACCATATCATATGCTTCTTTTTTACTGACTTGTTCGTGATTTGCAACTATATTGATTAACCAACTTGGATGTGCCATATCAGTTCTCCCTTTTGTGTATTTTAACCACCGATTACCTTTTGGTAATATATTGGTGTATAATTTATATAATTCTTTTGGTTGTAAATTATATTTTTGTAATTCATTTACTAATTCTACCCATTCCATATTCATAGATAAAAATCTATGTGTCATATAATTAGACCAAGACTTTTTATCTTCGTCTGATATTTCTTCCCAATAATTAGGACTTTGAACCGCTGTTATCTGTTTGATGTGGTCGAATAGACTCTTTCTTTTTATTGAAGATTTTTTCGTATTTCTTTTCCCACTCTTCATAACTTATACCAACTCTCGGTGAATCGCCTTTTCCGGCTGAAGATTTATTTGTGAATATTGATTTTCTCTTTTCACTCATATGTCCAAACTTGGAAAACTTGATTTTTTATCTTGAGTTTCAATGCCTGTACCATCTAACATACCCTCAGCAACTTTTCCACAATTACCACAACTATAAACTTGTACAGGAATAAGTGCTTCTTGACCTGTTGGTGATACTATAGCAGATAATCTTTTTAAAACAAATGAAGTAATAAATAAATAGTTATTACAATCATTACATTTTATTGTTTCTGCATCTCTTATATCAACTTGAACCTGTGCTTGTGGTTTTTTTAATTTTTTCATTGGTTTTGTACTCATTTTATAACTCCTAATAATTCTATTAACATAGCCATAACATTTATTTCCTTATCAACAACTTGACTATCTGAAAGTTCATATCTTGCAACAATCAAAATACATTCTGCAACGTGTCCTTTACCCCAACTATCTACTTCATCATACAACAAACGAAATAAATCAGCAAAATCTGTAATCTTATTGTCTGCTAATAATTGTCGTATCTCTTTAAATGCATTCTTTTTATTTTGTGTTTCTAAAATCTTTAATAGTTTTAATTTATAATCATTCTGTATAATACTTGATATATCTAATTTAAGTTTATCATTAACTACATTTCTCTGAGCAGAGTTTATAGTTCTACGAATATCAGGATAACCACTATTAACTATTGTAACGATATCTTCATTTTTAAATTGAACATTTTCTTTTTTTAAGATATTTGATAGATGAAATGCAACTTCCTTTCTATCTGGTGGAATAATCTGAAATGATTGACATCTTGATTGAATAGGGTCAATTATTCTTTCTACATAATTACAAGTTAAAATAAATCTACAATGTTTAGAGAATGTTTCCATTAAATTACGAAGAGCTGCTTGTGCATTCGGTGTAATATAATCACATTCGTCTAATATAATTATCTTTAAGTCTTTAAATCCTATAGTTGATGCAAATTGTTTTACTTTTGTCCTAACAGTATCTACATTATTTTCATCTGAAGCATTTATATAAAGACAATCACATTCAATATTTTTAACAAGTAATTTAGCTAAAGTGGTCTTACCAGTGCCAGCCTTACCATACAACAAAAGATGTGGTAAGTCTCCACTCTCTAAATATATCTCAACTTTACTCTTTAAATGTTCATTTCCAATGTAACTATCAAGATTTGTGGGTCTATATTTTTCTACCCAAATTGTGTTGGACACTAATCAACCTCAGTAGTTGCTACTAACCAATATGTTGTTGAAAAATCATCAACTTTAAATGATATTTTAGCTAAACCTTCACTACTAACTTCTAATGTAGCACTTTCACATTCTTTATTAGCTAATAAAACATTACTAAAGTAATCAGCATTAAAAGAAACTTTTTCTATAGGACTAAATTTTGAAGTTTGTACTGGAATATTTACTCTATTAGTATTAACTGATGAATATCCAATAATCAAATTAGTTTTAGTTTCATTTGTAACCACAGTAAATGTTGTTACTTCAGCCAAAGCTGATTTACCAGCTATAAATTTATTAATCAAGTTAGGTGTAACATCGATTTTTAATTCAAATTCTGGAATATTTTGTAATTGAGGCGGGTCATTGATGATTGATGGGTCTGATAACATATAATTTACTGAAGATGTAGAATCAGTAATTTTAATTGAAAATGCTTTATCATTTGCTTTTGTTACTGATACATTAATATCTTCATCTAATACTGATAACAATTTTAATAGTTGTTCAGTAGTATAAATACCAATTGTAGCATCTTCAAAATCCCACTTATCCATTTCAACTAAACCCAATAGTGTTTTATCACTTGATACGAATTTTGTAGTTAACTTTTGTTGTTCTGAATTACTATTTAATATCACAGATTGTGCTAATCCATTTAAATAGTACTTATTAATAAAACGAACTAGCCGTTGTTTATTCATTATAACTTCTCCTATTATTTATAACCATATATACATATATATAAGTTTGTTTTCTTAAAATCAAAAAAATCTTTCTATTGTTTTAGATGCATCTGTTGGTTCGTCCCAACCAAGAGCTTCATATAACATCATAATTTTCTTATGTAAAGCTTTATTATAAAGTTTACTTGGATTTATATATGTTCTAATAAACTCTAACACTTCAGGTGGGTCTTCATATCCTTTATATGCAATAGTATCTAATCCTAAAGGATTTTGTTTTAGATATACCCATTTTATTTTATCACCATTAGATATTCCCGAATATTGTTTTGATATGTTATTGTACTTTAAAAAATCATTATAATACAAAGCACTTTTAACGTGAACTGGTGTACCTAAATGATGTGATTTAAATATATCTCCATTTTTATTGTGATATTTATATATACCTTTAACACCAATAGGGATAGCTATTTTATTGAAATCCATTAATTTCATACTATTTTTAAAATTTACAATAAACTTATCTAACTCTGTTTTAGGCACACTCATTAAAATATCTTCTAATACTTTTGATAACATAGTTCTCATTGCTGTAGGGAAACTTGAACGGACTGTATCTAATCCTTTAACCATCATCTTATTAACTTTTTTACCATTATCATTAATAATTTTTAACCCATATCTTTTCTTAGTAACAAACAATCCACTTTTTGCAATCACTTCTTGTTTAATATCAAAACGATGTTTATCTAAATTACAAAACTTTTTAGCAAAATAATCATAACCAGTATTAAGATATAACTGTACTTCATCTGCTATTTTTAAAATAGCTTTTGACATTGTATCTTCACTACTTGTATCTACCTCAGGAAATCTTTTCTTTACTAATGGTAAAGCAGAAAAAAATACAGAATCAGTATCGATATAAATACAGTGGTCTTTTGTATCATTTAATTCTTTGTTATAAAATGCATTACCTATTTTTCGTGTAAACTTAATTAATGATTGTCCAGTAGTAGTTACTGCCTCAGCATTATCTAAATCATAAAATCTGAACGCTGGTAACCCTAATACACCATATAAACTATTTAAAACAATTTTCTGTAGATGTTGTCTTCTGTCAAAATATTCTGATTGTTCTACGTCTCCATTTTCGTGAAATTTCTTAGATAATTTACGATATTCAACTCGTTCATCAAACCATTTTCTTAATAAAGCTGGAAGTAGTCCTGTTTTATCTGTGCGATACATAACACCATTTGTAGCAATTCCTATATTTTCATTGTCCATCATATGTTTTAATTCAGTTTCAGTATACCTATTCAATACTTTTTCATTATGTGTAATTGAGTAAGTTTTTTTATTATCTTTTTTCAAAAACTCTTCTGGATTCCAACCTTCAATTCTACCTAATTTAGTTTCAGGTGAAATATTCAATGACATAATACAAGACGGATACATTGATGTGATATCTAAATCATAAACCCAATCGTGTTTTCCTTTTTGTGGAACTTGAACATAAGCACCTTCAAATTTTTCTAACTTGTTTATACCTTTTGTTGGTTTATTAGGTGCTACAATATTATTTGTTCGTAAATAAACTAATATAGCACCTTCAAGATAACGTGAACTCATCATAACATCTTCATATGGTACGTGACCAAGATGAGCCAAACCTCTAGCTATTTCAATGAAATCTAATTTGTCATCTATCTTCTTAACTAATTTAACATCCTGTAAATTATACTGAACAAACTTATCTAAATCGTTTTCATATAAATCATTAAGAGTTCCTTCATATTCAACTTTCTTTTCACCGACTTCATATTCACCGATAGCATCTAATCTATATGATGGTCGTTGACTAAATGTATATTTTTTATATAATGCTAAATAATCTAAAACACTAACTCCAGCAATTTTATATCGTTTAGCAAAATCACTCCAATGTACTTGTGATATAGGTGATAATAAATTAGCAACAGTTTTACCTACTACCTGTTGTGCTCTATTATACAAATAAGTTATATCAAAAAACTCTACATTCCAACCTGTCAATATAGTAGGTTGTATTTCCATATATTTTTTAAAAAATGCATTTAATAAATCATATTCATCTCTGAACGATTCTATGGTATCATTACTATTTGGTTTTAATTTATTATCGGGGTCTAATACATAACAAAAATATTCATCTAATAACGGGTCATTGAAGGCTATGGAAGTTATCTTATTTTCAGCTTTGTTTATGTCTGGAAACCCATCAGTTACTTCAACCTCGATATCAAATATCATTGTACGATGTCCTTCAGATACTTCATTTGAATCTGTATAGTTATCGACTAATACTCTGATTTCGGGGTTTACATCTGACTCAAATAATTCTGGTTGGTCTTTGTCCCACGTATTAACTCTTTTGAGTTTATCACCATAAAGAGATACATAACTACCTGCTCTATGTTTTACATATGCATATTTTTTGTATCGAAAAGTTTGATGTCCAAACTTATCGTCCCAAATATGCATTTTATTTATTCTTCTATCGTAAAAGATGTTCTGATACATTTAGATTAGGAAGTCCCTATTTATCATATGTGAATATACGAATAAAACCGTATACAAGTCAAGTGTTTTTTTTTAATTTGCGTAATCCTGGTCATCATTATCGCCAGTCATTGGTACTATTTCACAACTATCACTATTACAGAATTTATCTATTTCTGCTTCTTCGTTTTTTATAACACCAAAAAATAACTTACTAAGGTTCTTAACTTGTTTTTTATAAAATTTTTCATCAATTGCTTCATATGGCATTTGTTTGTATGCTCCATAATCGTGTCTTGGTAATAATGATATACCTTTTAATCTGTATTGAAAGTAATTTAGAACGTGAGGTAACTCTTCAGCTTCTGTTTCCGGGTCAAAGGTTGCTGTACAACTTACTTGATTGTCTGCCCAATGTCGTTGTAAGAATGCGGCTAAACTGAATTGTTCCCAAATCGAAAGTTCAGCCGCTGTTCTTATACCCTCTCCTACATCTACCGGCACCTCTACAACCATTGTGGTTTCTTCCGAACCAAATGCTGGTTCAATTTTATACCCTGCTTTTTTTAGTGGTTCTAATAGTTCTGAGTGTTTAGATAACCTAACTCGTCTAATATAAAATCTACTTTCGGGATAATGTAAACCTGGAGTAGCACCGGCCAATAATGAAACGGTACCACTTGGTTTAACTGAAGTAGTTTTAATGGAACGTGGTACAGCAAACCAATCTGAATACATTTTATCCCATTCCTGTATAGTATCATATCCATTCTCCAACCAATTTTGTAATTCATTTAATCCACGATTAGTTATAAATTGTGCTACACCACTAACACTACAACCAATTCTTCTGTTTCTCAACATAACTCTATTAGTATCACTCCAATGTGTTTTTCCAAGTGTTACAGATTTGGCATACAAATAGGCATACTTTAATGTTCTTAAATAGTCCTCTAATGACTCGTGATTGTCTGGAAATGTCTCTACTAAACAACACAACTCATATGATTCCAATGATTGTTCAAGACAAGGATTACCACCACCAACTCTATGGTCTTTATCATCACCACCATTTTTCATACGAGAATAGTGTCTCATATTTTCTAACCATGCAAGTCCTGGTTCACCATTATCTACAATTCTTTTACATATATCAGTATAATCCATACCTAATTCTGCAAATACTGAATTATTTGAAGTCCACCCATACATTTCTCTATGTGGGTTTACTTTATAATTTTTTAAATCTAAATACTCTTCTGAATTGGGGTCTCCGAACACAATTTCAGCAGTTCTACGAACATTTCCTGCTACAACACATTTACCAATCAGATTCATAATATCTACGATTGTAGTTACTGTGATTGGTTCACCTGAATTATCATCTAATACTTTTCTGATATCATCGTGAACTTCTTTCAATGGTTCAGGACCACTTGAAACACCACCAAAACCTTTAATTGGTTCTCCTGCTCCTCTAATCTGATTATAATCAAACTCTATATGTGGTAATCCATGAAAATAACTTTCTAATAATAACTTTAATGATTCTACCCAACCTTCACGAGTATCAGGTATCATATACATATCTTCAGGTCTATCTCGATTTATACCTTTAATTATAATCTCACCAGCACCTTTTGTATCAAACCCAACACCAACTCCTAACATTGACGCATCCATTAAAAAACAAAATGGTTTTGAATAATCTTCTTTTAATGTTTTAGTGGATACAAATGCACAATTGTTCAGTGCAGCATATAAATTCTTTTCTTCTGTAATTGGTGTTCCCATTGCCCATAATCCACGACCAGGTGGTAAAAATTTCATATTAAAAATTCTATCATACATTTCTTGTGCAGACTTTTGTGCTTGCCAAGCATTCCAACCTAATTGATGTGATTCTATGTGATATTTTTGCATAGAATAAGTGCCCTCTACAACTCTTTGAACCGTCTCCCACCATCTTTCATTTTTCCCATCTGGTTTTATACGAGAGTATGTTCTCATATAAACTAATTCTCCTAATCCATTGAACCCAAAAGGTGCCTTTTTTCTTTTGTATTTATTTATAAACCCTTCAGATAACTTAAATTTTTCCATTCACTAAACTCCTTAATGTAATCTCATTCCCGTAACAAACATAAATATAATATATATTAGGCATTATGTATTAATTTATTCAAATCCTTCAACTTTATTTTCCATATCCTTATATTTGTTTGCTAATTCTTTTCTTAGAAACTCTTCACTATTATTCATTTTACTTTGTACGTTTTTACCGAACTGACTACTACCCTCGAATATTTGAACTTGACCAATATTTGTATTTATTGTAGCTGGATAAGTAACACCATCAATACCAAATCGATTTTTAATCACGTGAAATCTACCAGTATTAGCAATCTTATCTTCTACTTTACGACTCATACTCATAACAAAATCAGCAGTCATAACTTTACTGTAATCTTCTGCAACTTTATCAGCACCAATTACATCTTCTTCAAGAGCTGAACGATTAGCTTGAGAAGCTGTCCATATTGGAACTTCTAATTCACCGGCTAATCCTCTTAAATCTTCATATATATTACCAATTGCATGTCTCTTCTCTCTGAAATTCCCTGTAGGCATTAATATATCAGCATAGTCAACTAAAACAATATCAGGTTTTACACCACTTAACTCAATTTGTTTCAAGTGAGCTCCTATTGTTTGTACACTAGCTGCTTTTGTAGGAAAATATTTAATTAATAACTTACCTGGAAGTTTTGATATTTTAGATTCTACATCTTCTTTATAATACTTTATATTAGCAGTAGTAACTCCAGTAAAGATAGAATCATATCTCAATCCAACATAGTTTTCATTTAACTCTAAAGTATAATGTACCACAGTTTTAGCTTCTCTTAACGCTCCCGCTCCTAAAGCTTGAAGTGTCCAAGATTTACCAATACCAGCGGGGGCAACAATCACACCAAGTTCACCTTGACCTAAACCACCATCCATAATTTCGTTGACAATCTCCCAGGGTGTTTTAGTTGTTGTTCTAGCAGAGTCTTCAAGTCTTGCTTCTAAAGAAGTAATATAATCTTGTCCTAAATCTCTTGATGTACCTGCTTTCATAGCCTCATCTATAATAGATTTTATACCATCATAATTTTTATTTTCTAATAAATCAACTGATTGTAATATAGCACTTTTCAATGTTTGATTTTTACAAAAATCTAATGTCTGTTCCTGAACAAATTCTAAATCTGTGGCCTCTATATTTTTCCAAACATCTCTTAATTTATCCACAACACCAGACTTTAAAATATCATCATCTATTTCATCTATTTGATATTTTAAAACTTCAAGTGTAGGTTGTTTTTTGTATTGAATATAATAATCTTTAATACTTTTTATGAGCCAAGAATTAGAATCTGAATCAAACATTGATGGATTTAATATATCACTAATAGTCTGTATAAATTTTATATCACGTAATAAGGATGCTATAATTTTAGACTGAAATGAAGTTCCAAATTGTGTTAAGGTTTCACTCATACGTTTTCTCTGCGTAATGGTTTAATTGATTAAAATTAGTAACTAACCAACTATTAAGATTTGGAAGTGCCGTATATAATTTATCTTCTAAAAACATTTTTTGAAATTTATATTTTATTAATCGATTAATTGGTTGTCTAACTCTTTCTGTTATTTTTGTTTTTGTAGTACCTGAAATATCTACGTCTGATAATTGCATTAATTTATAATTCAATTCTATAATGTCCTTTGATTCTGGTAATTTTGTAATAATCTCGTCTATATTAACTATACGATTTTCGCTCAAAAACGGTAATTTTTTTTGTATAGTTTTTAACCCTAAACCTTTAACACCTTTTATGTTATCTGATTTATCACCGTCAATAACTCTATACCAAATAAGATTATGAGATGATATACCATACTCATCTAAGACAGCTTGTTCATCATACAATTTCTTTTTAGTTGGACTCCATACTTTTATCCTACCATTTGCTAACTGAAGAAAATCTTTATCAGTTGACATTATAGTAATGTTAGAATCAGTAAGAACTTGTCTACATAGATAACCAATCGTATCATCGGCTTCAATATTATCATATGATAATACAGTTACAGGTAAAGTATCTAAGTATTCAACTATTCTTTGCAGTTGCATAATCATATTTTGTTTCTCATCTTCTTGAGAAGCAAAATCATATGTTCTATTTACTCTGTACTCTGTTTTTCTGTTTTGTTTATACTCTGGATATATTTTTCTACGGCGTGTAGACCCACCTTTGCCATCAAATACTATGATGACGCGAGTAGGTCTAAACATATTTATAGTATAACCGATACTTCTTAGAAAACCAACTATTCCACCAACGTGAATACCATCATCGTTAGTAGTTGGTATAACACTAAATACTCTGATAAAAGTATTTAGGCCATCTATGATTAGTACTCTATCATCTGGTTCACCGCCGTCTAAAGAGCCACCTTTCTTCTTGATTTCATCAAGTATAGAAAGATATTTACCATTACTCACTTAAATCCTCTTCTACAACTACATCATCAATACCGAAATTCTTCTCATACTTTAGAATAACTTTATCACAAATTAAGTTATAGCAATGTTCTCTGAAGTCTTTGTCTTTAAGTTGTTCACTCCAATCTTTTGATTGAAACTTGAGTTCTTTACCCTGATGGTTGTTCATAGTGTACCATGCTCCACCTTGTTTCACTAAGTTATGTTCTTTCATAACCTTTAACCAACTACCATCATCATCAATACCTGATTCAAAGTAAAGTTCAAAATCAGCATGTCTCATTGGAGGCCCTAATCTATTCTTAATGACCTGAGCTCTCATTTTCATACCAATATTGTTATTCTTTTTATCTTTAATTTGACCAAGATTTTTTAATCTGATACGTGTTGAAGCGTGAAATGGTAATGCTTTACCACCACTTGTAGTCCACGGGTCTCCAAACATAACTCCGAGTTTTTGTCTGAGTTGATTTGTAAACACAAGAGCAATCTTTTGTCTACCAATCATTTGAGTAATCTTTCTCATAGCTTTTGATAGTATGATTGCCTTACTTGTAGCCCAACCATCTTTATCAAACTCAGCTTCCAACTCTACTTTCGTTGTGGCAGCTGCAAGTGAATCTACAAGAATAGTTACTAACCTATCTTTGTCTGATTCACGAACTTTTGCAACAATCTCCTCAACAGCTGAAAAGATATCCTCTACTGTTTCCAAATGTAGATATAACATACTCTCAACATCTACACCTATAGAACCAAGAAACTCAGTACTAACTGCAGTCTCTGTATCTATATAAACAGCTACTCCACCTTTCTTTTGAGTTTCAGCTAACATATGAGCACCAAGTAGTGATTTACCACTTGATTCCAATCCATTAAGTTCAGTAATTCTACCAACGGCAATACCACCATGAGGTTTATTTGATATTGCTAAATCTAACATAGTAGAACCAGTAGATACAAAATCTTTTATATCTGTAGGTGTTGTGTCCGTTCCATCCAAAAAATATGCTACTTTCATATCCTTGAATTGTTTGTTTATAGTGTCGGCTAAAACACCAGCCAATTCATCTCTTGTTGACATAAAAATCTCCTATATGAATAGTGAGCAGTTAGGCATACAATAACAGCCAACTCTGTGCTTCAATCTGTAGACTGCTGCCCACTATAGTTTTTTTATTTAGTTATTAAATAAATCATCGAATGCATCTGATGTTTCTTTTTTATCATAAGAACTAGCAGGAACAGTTTCTTTAACTTCTTCCTTTTTAGTTTCCTCTTCACTTGATGAATCACCATTTAGGTACTCACTTAAAGCTTGAGTTAACTCATCATAAGAACGTTCCTGATAAATTTCAGTTATGTTCTTCTGTGATTCTTTGATTGTTTCAAGAACAGAAGCATCTTCTGTGATTGGAGTTTGATTTGGTTTTACCCTGATTGAAGTTGCTGGGAAGGATTTACCTGTTTCCTCAGCAGTTTTGAATTCTACTGCAACATCACGACCATTTGTCGTGTCTGTTATATCGCCATAATCTGGGTCAGCTATTATAGATAATAGTTCTTGATAAACTGTTTTACCAAAACCCCAAAAACGAACACCTTCTTTTTCTTCACCACGAACTATGACTGGAGCAAAAGTTCTCATTTTTGCTTCAACTTTTCTACCTAAACGATAGTCATCTTTTGAACCACTTGATTTAAGTTTTTGTGCAAACTCTTCAATTGGGTCAGGACGACCAAATGAAATTGGTGAAAGATAGTTCTTACCACCTAGGTCATAATGAAAGTATAATTCGATAAAGGGATTATCTTGATTGAATTTATATGGTACGATTCTAACGATTTGTGTACCCGGTGAGGGTTTCCAAAGATTAGATGTACGAGTGTTTGTTGTTTGAAGTTGACTAAGACGATTTTTGATTGCGTTTAAATCCATTTTTTATCTCCTATTTGTTAATTAAGTAATTGTCAATTTGTAATCAGTATAACCTGATTCAATAATAAATATAACCAATTTACTGAAAATACAATTTATTTTTCAGTTTTTCCCCAAGTTTTTACATCTACGATTGTATAGATTCGTGTTGGTATTTTATTTAGTCCATCATCGTTTGTAAGTAACAAACTGTTCCTGTAATTTTCCCATTGTATTGGAAATGTTTTGTCTAATTTACCACCATTCAGTTCACGAATTAAATCATTAAGTGCATTAATTGTATAAAGTGTATTTGTATTCTTTTTTCTATGAAGTGAAATAGTATCTGGAATACCTTGCATAAAATCTTCATCATACTCTACGTTATACGTACAAATTAATTGGTGGTGGTCTTTCTCATTTTGAAATACATATATTTTATTGAAAACAATTTCATTACAAGCTATGATAATATCAATAGTCTCATTGAAATGATTTCTTTTAGTAAATGTACAAAGTAATTGTGTCTTCATCAGTCTTTTCCTATTTTAAAGCATTTCTAAAAACTTTACCCATTTTGGGGTCATCTAGGACTTTTTTACTTATAAGTTTTTTACTTATTAAATATTTTATCATACCTCTTTGACCGTTTCCATCTAAGCGATACTCATCAGAATTACCAACTGCTCTTGCATTTTCCCACTCTTCCTTAAACTCCTCAGTTCTATCTGGATTTTCGGCTAAAGATAATATGAAACCTCTATATAAATTGTCCGATGATAGTTTAATGGTTCTTCTACCACTTGGGTCTGTTAACCCTCTTTTTAAACCCATAGCCATTAAAGTATCTTTGCCAATCTGTGAGTTTAATGAAGATATCTTAGATTGGTCTTTTTTGTTTTCAGCAACTTTCTTAAATTCTTCCTTAGCAGATTTATAACTTTCATCGTCAAGTTTAAAAGTTTCGTTTAATGTATTAAAATCATACTCTCTTAAATTACCCTCATCAAGTAATAAAGCAACCTTTTGTTTTGTTTGCGATGAAACTAAATTCACACCTTCATAAGCCTTACCAATGTCTTTAAATTCATCTTCTGATTTATCTTTTTGTGTATCTACGTTTCTTTCAATAAATTCTTTCATTGATAAGTTAGATTTTTTCTGATTAACATTAGTAGCACATATAATTATATTATCATCGTGTTCTCTATTCAAATAATCTTCTTCAGATGGCTGTCCACCATCTTTATTATCAAATGCTACCACGTGTTCTAAATCAATATTATTTAAGTCTAATGGTAGACCAGTGTACGGGTCTTGTCCACCTTGTTCTAATATACATCTCCAAACAAATTTACCTCTAGCTTTATTACCAGGATTACCTCTTTTTACTATGGGTTTTTCATTTTCAAATTTAATATTGGGGTCATTTCTATCTGAAGTTATGCCACCATCTTCTGTTTCATAACCCAAAAAGTGATTATCTTTTCCTGCATCACCTACTCTTCCCTTCCCATTTAACGCACTTTGTAATTTTTTTGGTAACAACTCAAAAGATGAATTTATATAATTTTCTGATACTCTTATCTTTCTTGAATTTATAACAAACTCTTTTACTTTTTCTGGTGAACCATCACCATAAGTTTCTAATAAATATTCTTTATTTTCAGATAAATTTTTTACATCTAAATAACCTAATCTATTTTTACCAATACCTGAGTTTGGTCTTCCCTCATATATTTGTCCTTTTGCAAAAACTGAAGATGACGTATTTCTTACCTCTGATGGTAAATTCTTAAATGATTCAGCCATTGAATCTAATTGTTGTAATCTTTGCACTCTCTTCTTATCAGATAATTTTATAGCCTTTTTTTGTTCATCAGATAAATACTTTTCAAAATCAGATAACTCACCTGTTACGTCATCAGAATCTTTTTTGGGTTTTTCACCCTTTTCTTTTCTTTTTGCATCTTGAGCTTTTTGAGATTTAGGGTGGTCTTTAATATATTGTGCTTGTTGTTCTGGTGATAATTTTGTCCACCATTCATCACCTTCATTTAAATTTTGTAAAAGTTCATCTATAACTTGTAAAGGCCATTTATACTCAATCAGTATTTCAGATAAATGATATAAGTGAGCAGATTCATTTGGATTGGGTTGTCCATCATCTACTCTATATGCCCATTCTTTTATTATTTTATTTAAATCTGTAATCATATAAACTTCTCTGTAATATCCTTCATTTCGTGATAATTTAATCCCCAACTGACTTTAACAGGATATTTATCATCTTGTTCTAATATCTTTTTGACTTTCTTTAAATACTCTAAACCATCTTCCATATTAAAGTCGAGTAAAAAACTATCATAAGAATATAATATTAATTTACTTTTGTAATCCTTTATTTTAGGTATCAGTTTTGATAATACTTTCATATTATTTTCAGTTTCCATAAGTTGAATAGTATAATTAAATAATTTATTCGCATTCATATCATCTAAATTTTTCTTATATATCTGTCTATTATAAATATCTGAGACAACAAATTCTTTTGAATTATACTCTTTCCATAAATCTCGTATATAATCATAAACTTTAGTAAAATATGGGTTCATTTGTATTACTTCTTGAGGTATATGTCCATATAAATACTGAAATGAAAGTCTTTTTGCTTCTTCATAATCAACATTATATAATTTAGACATATGTTCGTGTACTGAACCTTTAGGAAATTCATAACCTATTTTGTCTGCAATAAGTCTCAAGTGATATGCATCAAAATCCATTTCTACCAAAACACCATTTTTAAATCTACTTACATATGGTTTTCTACTACCGTCTTTTTTATTGAGAGCTGCAAAGTTAGTTCCACCAAATCTATTAGAAGGTCTACCAGTAGACGTATAGATGTTATATTCACTATAAACTAACCCAGTCGTTGTTTGTAAACCATTTGATTCTATATAAGTTAAATTATCTAACACTTCATCATTATATGACATATTGACAGTTTGATTATACTTTGCTATTATATCTTTAAGTAGCTCACTTATTTTACGACATTTTTCTAAATGTTTTAATACTGGGATAATTGTATTTATATTTTCTTTTTTATAATACCTTATATTTAAAAAGTTATGAGCATTAGTATCTGTTTGTTCTAAATCCAACGGGTGTCCTGTATTCATATAATACATAAGATTTACATCAATTACATTGTTTAGTCTAACATAATGATTTAATTTTTTGATATCATATGTATACTTTTTTGTATCTGAATCAAGATTTGGAAATTCTATGTTAAGTGTTTCACTATGATTGAATGGTAATATAAACTCTTTTCCACTCAATAAATGTACGTATAACAGGGATAGCTTCGTATTTACCGAGTGTTTATTATCATCACACGGTATTGGTATTAATATACTATCTTCTGTTTTATAACTTTTTAGAAAGTCTTGAAGTTGTGATTTGTTCTCTACAATTACCAATATATTTCAGACCAAAGTTTAGTTGTTTCAGGAAATACTTCTAACATAATCTGTTTCAATACTTTTGCATACTCTTGTATTTCTACTTGTGATGTTGGTTCATCTCTAAGTTCTATAAAGTTCATTACTGATTGAAAAGATGCAGTCCACCAAACTTTTGTATAAACTGTAAGTGGTAAAATACTACGAGCTTGTTCTCTAGCCACTCCCATATTTAATAACTCATTATAAGTTTCAATTGTTTTGTTTTGTGCTGTTCTCCAGTGCATTGTTGCCACAACTTGGTCATCAATCAAACCATCACTAGCTTGTTTATTGTCTTCCGATTGTTTACGAAACTCTTTTGGTTCATAGAACTCATCATAAGGAACATAACGACCACTAATCTCATTCCAAGCATGGTCTTTAGTTACGTGAGAACTTGTAGTCTCTATGCCCACCACGTGTTTATACCATTGTCTCATAACAAACTCAGGAGCTTTGATTATAATTTGAATATGTTGATGTCTAAATGGTGAAAAGTGTTTGTGTTTGATTAAGAATTTAGATAAACGTTTATCTTTATCTGTGAATTTGTCTGAACGACCACCAAATGATACACGAGCTGCATTTACTGGTGTTAAATCATCACCGAGCGTATCTACAACCTCAATGTATCCTTTGTCTAATACATCTATTTTCATAATATAACCTTTATTTAACAATAAGTATTAAGTTTTTTTCAAGCGTTTTAATTTATTTTCTATAGTGTCTCGTGAGTCTTTTGATGGTATCCAAAATTGTAATGGAGTCAATGTTTTTGTTATTGTGGGATATTCTTTTAACAAAGAATTAATTGTTAATTGATTATCTCGTTCAACTTCTTGTTTTTTACCTGTTATTCTCCAATTGATTTGAGTATATTTATATAAAGAATTTTTATTATTGTAATCTTTTATAGATACTTCAAAAACAGGTTTAGTTTTATCATTACCTATTTGTGTAAAATATCGTGTAATACTACCATTTTTGTAATCTGTATCTGTTGGTACTGCAGGCGTAACTCCTGGATAATCTTGTCGAGTAGAAGTTTTTATTTTAGAATATCTAGCAAACAAATCATTTTCTACAACTTTGTTTATGATTTTTGAATTATATGTGCCTTCTGTTCCAGTAAGATATACTTGTTTTTTAGTTAATGTGTAATATACAGAATATAATTTATCTGGTTTTACATAACCACCAGTTTCATCATAAGTAAACTCTCTGAATCCAGTCCGTAGTCCTTGGATTGTGCGTTCATTGTTTTCTTTTATAGCTTGTATTTGTTGTTTATTTGCCATTAAAGTGGACCTGTGCCAAGGTTTTCTAAGGATTTATCAAGTTGTTCTTGTGCTTTCTTTGCTCTTGCTTTGTCTTGTTGTATTGAATGTTTAATATAATTTTCAAGTTGGTCTGCTTTTAATGATTCAAGTGTTTTATATCCCTCAAATATATTACTTATTGTAGAACGCATTTTACCTGCTATTGTTGTTGTCCATCCACTTGAGTCCAATCTGTGATTCACATCAAATGCTTGAAATACTGCTTTGTCCTTATATTTTTGTGGTAAATATGTTGAATGAAAAGAATTACCTGGGTAAATACCACCTATACCATCTATTTCTAATTCTATCTCAAGTGGAATCAATAATGCTGTATTTGCTTGTTTATATATCCCGTGTTGAGTTGTTAAATAACCAACTGAACGTTTAAATGGGCCTTTCATTTCTCCTGTATGATAAAATTTTCCAGAAAATAAATTTTCTAATTCAAACTGTGCACCAAAAAGATACCTTTCGAATACGTTTTCTTTTAATTCTTGTTCTAATAACTTACCAAGTTCTTCTGGTTTTAAATTGTCTGGTAATGGTGCTGGTACACCTGCATTATATTTTGGGTCTTCTTTAAGTCTTTGAGGTGATGTTTTTAACATTTCATTAATACTCTTTAATCTTGCTTCGTAAGACTCTTCTAAATCTTGACTGTTTGCTTTTATAAAAGTTTCAATGTCATCGCCGTCATCAGCACCTGCTCTCAGTGGAATGATTGGACTTTGTCTTGTTTCTTCATCTGGTTTGTATGTAGCTGTGCCAATTCGTTTAGTGTTATTGTTTTTAAATGCAATATCTAATTGTTTTTTATTTTCATCAAGTTGGTTGTTGTATAGTCCAGCTAATGCTACTCCACTTTTATCTGCAAATTGACTACCTGGATTAGCAAAATCTTTTAATTGGTCCATATTAGCACCATACATCGTTGTTAATGCCAATTCATCTGGTATTTTTGCTGTAACATTTTGTCTTTTTATCATACTGTCTTTACGCCATACTGGAAAATAAAATACACCCTCTCCTGGTGTTCCATCTTGTTGTTTGACATCAGTTCCATCAAAAACACTTTGTTGTGCTTGAGTACCACCTGGTTTATTAAAATTAAAGGCTGTTATTTGTTCATCAACTATCTTTACTCGTTTATCTTCTGTATCATCAACAACTAAATTATAACTCCAAAAATTTAAATCTTGATTTAACAATGAAAACATTGATTGTATGGCTTCTAAAACATTGGTTGGTTCTGCTATTGTGGTTTTAGAACCAGCATTAACACTAAATGCTTTTTTTAATACTTTAGTGTTTACTAATATATTTCGAAGAAATCCAAAAGTACCTGGTGGGCTGCTTGAAAAATAATCTCGTTTCACGTATGTGATTTTTCCCTTTTGTTCTGCTTGAAGTCTTTCACTAAGAGTTCTACCAGAAACAGTATTTCCAGGACCTTGTACATTAGCATGTGGTCCATTTGGGTCAAATTCAAAGTCTTTATTTATTTTTGCAACTGTTCTGGTTGTTTTTTCCATTTGACCTTGTGTGTCAAATATGTCAAAGTTTTCATTAATAACATCTCGTAATTTATGATAACTCTCGTGGTCGCCTGGTAATTTAAATGTTTTTTCCTTTTTGGATTCACCCTTTCCAACTTCATATTTTACATCTGATACTGGTAATGGATAAAATTGGCCAGGTAATATATGATTATTTATATCTGTGGTTTCTAATTCAGAATGATTTTTTATACGAACACTTTCATATCCCCAAGGATTATCTTCAGTTGTTGCAACTTTATTGATAGAACGAAATTCTGTTAATACATCATACGTGGCATTTGAAGTTACAGATAAAAACTTAGACAATACATTATCTTCAAACCACCCCCATTTAACCCAAAAATCTGTTCCTTTACCAGAGTTTCTTGTTAATATAGTTTTTATTCTTTTTGGATTTTCTTTCCAACCGTCTAAATCTTGTAAATATGTAGACCATGGAATGTTATCATCAGTAAGTCCAATATGTGCTAAACATTTGTTTGGTATATAAGCTGTTTGTCCTCCAGCTGATTTGCCTTCTTTTATTACTTTTTCTAAAATATATAAATCAATATTTTTTATAAATGATTTTAAAGTTGCAGTTGTATTTAATTCTATTAATGCTTCTTGTTCGGTTCCTTCTTCTGCTGCATAGTTACCTTGTTCACCTGTTGCATCTTCAATGGCTTCAGCAACTTCTTTACTATCTTGATTTACTGATAAATTATATGTGATACCAGGGTCAAGTATTACATCATTGGGTTGTGGTGTGTTCATTATACTTGCACCGACACTTGATAATATTGTTTGACAATCAAATCCACCATCTTCTCGTGTGGTAAATTCAAAGTTTTTAATCATACCAACCATCATATCCATATCACCTTCTTTTTCAGCGATAAAATCTCTATAGTCTGTAAACGCGTTTGCTGATATTTTTGTATTACCTACTGAATCTTCTTCTATAAAATCAAACAATTTATTTATTGACTTTGCATCATACACCCAACCCCACTCTACCATAACTGTTTTTCCGTGAGCTAAAAAATGTGGCATTAATTGATTAAGTTCTTGCCAATCCCAACAAGTCCAAGATATTGTGGCTTCTCTTAGTGCTCTCTGTCCACCTTTAAATGTTGCATCAATCGAAGTAACACCTGGCATTGGTCTTTTATTTTTATTTACTTCTACATATTCGCTAGACATACCTCTCATACCAGTTTCAATAATATCACCTAATTGAGTTTCATTATAACCACCAAAGTCTCCTAAATTGTAGAACTCAGCAGCATCGTCTTGAAGTTTCATACTCGGTTTTAAATATTCTCTTGGACCGTATATCTCATCATAGCCTGCAGGTATTTGTGTTCCTAATGCAGTATTATTTGCTAACTTACCACCTTGTAAGATGATTGGGTTTAATTGTCCTGAAGTCATTCGTAGAAAAGTTGACCGAGTGGCCATTTTGGCGTGAGTTAATCCATAATAAACCCCTTTACTCTTTGAAACATTAGGTGTAGTATTTTTCTCTCTACCTAATACTCTCATTTTCTCAAAGAGTCTTTTTTGAATCTCGTATGGGATTGGTTCTAAATCAATCATAACCTGTTAACCGTTTAGTGTATTAAATTTTCGTAATATCCCTGCTATATCACCTGGAATTCTAAGTGGTGTTGCTGGTTTCAATCCAAGTTTACCTCTTATACCATTTGCTTTTGCTATAATCCACCAGTATGTACTATCACCATAAAACTTATATGCTAAAGTATCAAATCTATCACCGTCTTTTGTATAAATAAAAGTATCACTATCTTCAATAGGTATTTGAGGATAATAGGTTGTAGTATATACTCTAACACCTGATTTATCTAATTTTTTTCTTGTTCTTGTATATCTTTTCATTTTTTAAGCCATAAAATCATTTCCAGCACCACCCAATGCTATGTTTATTTCTTCAAAATCCTGTGGGTCTACAAAATCTGGTAATATATCATCAAATCCAGGTGGAGTTATTCCTCCTTGATATTGTTCTTCAGGAATCCTTGGTATATCAAAATGTTTTTGTGTAGCAGTTGGTAGTCTGTCACCAACATAAACATATGTACAACTAACTTGAACATATTTTGGTAGTTTAGCAAAATCAACTTCCCAAGTAGTTTCATCCATTACAGTATATGTTAAACCTGAAATATATCCTGGTGCATCATCATACATTTGACCAATTGTTAATTTACAAAACGGTGATTCCATTAAACCAGTTTCCATATGAGGATACGTTAGTCCTGCTAAATAATTTAACTTTTCCCATAGTATTGGTAATTCTTCAGCCGATTTAGGATAAACGTCAAAAGTAAATGCTAATTCACGAGTTGTACCTTGATATACATAAACGTTATCTGGTCTTCCAATATATCTCTCTGAAGCATATTCTGGTGTAAATGTATCTGTTATCGCACTTAATATTGCTCTAAACACTATTGGTTTATTGTTGTTAGCATCAACAAACTTAAATGGAATCCAATCTAATTCATAATACTTCTTACCCTCTTTATCTTCATCTTTACCATATGGTATCAGATTTACTTTATCTACTCCTACGTCTCCGAATGCTGCAGGGTCTAATTGTACTGCTTTTGCTTTACTAATGGTACCTGCTATATCTGATAAATCACCGGCTACACCAGCTATAATTTTTCCTTTATCTCGTATAAAAGTTCCTGCTTTTTCAAGTCCATCACTAATATCTGCTGCAGTATCTTTGAAAAAAGTACCTGCATCTTGTCCAAAATTGTGTAAATTTTGAACTGCTTTATCACCAAGTATTTTCCTGGTTGATATGCCTTTAATTCCAGGTGCATTTGCAATAAGACCTCCGATACCTCTTCCAATTGCAGCTAATCCTGAAATTCCAGTACCAATAATTTTAACAGCTGCCTGTCCTGACAGTTGTAATGCTCTTAACGATATTAATCCAGCAATACCTATTGCTACTGCTCCAGTTTGATTTCTTAAAGCAGTAACATCAAGTATTCCCATTCTATGGAAACTTAGTGGACCATAAACTGAACCAGGGTTATAAATTTTTGGATTTAATAATAAAGTACTGGCATCACTAAGTGCAGGTAAAGCTTGTCCAACAACTGCAGGTAAATCGAATGGAGACTCAACTAAATTTGGATTATATTTAACTGAAGTTACTTTGTCAAATGCATTTCGTCTTTGTAATACTCTTTGTTTTTCAGCAAATATAGAAAATAAAGGATTTGCAACACCATTAATACGTTCTATGTCTGCTAAATATCTATCAACAAATATACTTGGTTCTCTACCTAAAATACTTCCAGCTAACTCGTCTACTAAACCCGCAGTTAATCTGAAGTTAGTTGTTAAAACAGGTAAATCTAATGGTGTATTTTTTATACTGCCCCATCTTTGATTGTTATCTCTTATTATTATTGGTTGTTTTTTTGTAGTAAGTCTGCTGTCTACATCATCATTTCTGATACCAAGTACACCAGTATCGTTATTTATTAAATCATAATAATTGTTTAAAGGTACAGGATTTATGTAATTCGTATAACCTTCATCAGATTGTCTTAATGGTGAATTTGGTCGTATACCTTGTGTGTGTAAAAGTAGTAATCGAGATTCTTGAGATGCAGTTGCTTTTCTACGTTCAGTAAATACTGGAACAAAATCTCCTTTAGAATCATAAAAAACAGATTGATTTCGTGGATGACCAGCTCCAGATAAACGAAAATCTGTTTGTGTTGAATTGTCTTTGTTTAATATAAATCCTCTAGCATTATAGTCTGTAAAATAATTAACTCTTCTTAGTTTTTGTGGTGCGGGCGTAGGTTCTTTTTCAAGATTAGTAGCAGTTTCAGCTGGTACTGAATCTATTCTGGATAAATCTGATGTTAAATCTACTAATGCCATACCTAACCTCTAAGTTCACCGTATATCTTACCAAGTAATCTTTCACCTTCAGGATTACTAAATACGTTGTTTGGTGTTCCTACAGCTGCTCCTGCTGCTGCTCCAGTTGCACCTGCTGTGTTGTTTCTTACAAGTCTTGATAGTTGTTCTACGTTTAAACCAATACTTTCTGCTAATTTCTTTCTTTGTATAGCATTCATTTTATTAAATTCAACTTCACCACCAACTTGTTTTAATATTTCTCTTTGTACTCCCTCAATATCATTATTCAAAGCTAGTTGTCTTGCTTTATCAAGATTTATACTTCTGCCAAGCAACATTGATGCTTCTAATTGTGCTTCTATAGAGGATTCAAAATCAAGTAATGATTCTGTGATACCTGCTACAGCACTCATATCTAATCCTAACTTTCTTGCAGCTACACCAGCTCCAATTAAATTTTGACCACCATCTTTAGCAAATTGAGCAAAAAATTCAGCATTTTCAGCCAAGTCTCTCATTACAAGTGCTGGTGCTACACCAGCTGCTTCAATCATAGCTGCATTTGTTCTGATTTGATTTAACAATACCTCTCTACTTGAAGATGATATTGACTCCATCAATGAGAGTGTATCTCCTAATTGTTCAGAAGTTTGACCGGTTGCTGCAGCTGTTCTTGCAAAACTAAGACTTAAATCTATAGACTCTCGTACACTAGCTCCTAAATCTTCTCTAATAGCAGCTTGTGCACTACTTATATCTTCTGTAGTTAATCCATAACCTGCAGCTATTTGAGCTAATACTTTATTTTCAGCAGTTATTAATGCTGCATTTGCATATGAAACACCTAACTCTTTACGAGTATCTGTTATTGCCTCATTAATTTTTGACATTACTTTAAAAACAGCTACGGCCGCAAGTGCTACTTGTCCAAATCCAGGTATCATACTTAAAGTCGTTTCTAAGAAACCACCACCAAGGTCAGCTAGGCCAGACATAGTTGGAAGTGTATCTGCTATTGCGTCACCTGATTTCTTTTGAGCCTCACCTAATTTTTTAGCATTATCTAATTTTTCTCTTGTTATTTTTAAACCAAATTTTTCTTCGTCAGTTATTTCTTTTTTTAACGCTAATTCTTCTGTTAATAATCCCATCCTGAATGCTGCGAAAGTACCTATTTCTGCTTTTTCTGCTTTTATGTCATCAAGTCTTCTTTTAGCTCTTTCTTTATTACTTATACCAGCCATTGGTTATCCTTATCTATCGGTTCTTTTTTAAGTGTTTTTCAATTTCTTTACGTTTATTACGTACATCAATCATATGTTTGGCTAATTTGGGGTCTGTTTTTTGTAACTTTTTTATAGTTGCACTTTCCATACCTTTACCGACTTGTAAAAATAATTTACCGATAAGAGCATCAAGTATACCTTCACTAACATTTTTATATTTAGGCATTTTAAAATCTCCGATTGCATTAAATATTATAACTCAATAATAAATATCAATTTTGTAGAAAATTACTTTCTATATGAAGTTTTATGTTTATTCATTTCTTTCTGTAATTCGTCAGCTTCTTTCTTATAGAAAGTCTGTAATCGTTTTAGATAAAATGCTCGAAGATAGATTGGTAGGTTGTAGGCTTCACCAAACGTGATACCACCTTTAGAATGTAATATTAACTGAAATATTTCTTCGTGAACTTGAAGTTTATACTCAGGTGCTAGGCCAAAAAAATCGTACGGTTACTGGAACCGTCACCTCTACATTTCTTCCATTAGAATCTACAGCTGTAGTACTCATATCAACATCTGGTGTCATTGATGTTAAATGTTGTCTAAATGCTAAAGAATCTCTCGATAGAAATTCATTATCAACAAAATTATTGATATGTGATTTTTCAGTTTTACCATCAACTGAAAGTAACATATGTTTTAAACGTGTTGTGTATACTGAGCCATCTTGTTCTTTAGATATTTTTTTTCTTGCTAACACTTCTTTTGCTATACTGTACTCATCACTACCAGTTAACAATTTAAATGTAATTTCTCTTTTTGATGATGGTAAATCAAATGAAAATTCATTTTTACCTTTTTCAAACTTATCAAAATCTATTTTTACTGGGTCAAGTGTTGATAAATCTACTGAGTGTTCTACTCCATCATAAGTAAATTCATAATCTTTACCATATGCTAAAACACGAGAAGCTACCATAATAGCATTCTTATCACCCAATAACATATCATCAAGATTAATTGACTTATCTACAATTAATGCTTCTAATAATTTATCAATTACAGTACCTTGTTGTATTAGGTTTTGAGAAGTAAGAATATCTTCTTCTTTTGCGGTCATATATTTTACTTCTACTGTACCACTTGATAATGGATGACCATCAAAGTAGAAATAACCCTTAGATGGTAATTCTACCACCTCGGTAGGGAATTTGTATTCAGCCATAAATGACTCCTTTATGAATTAAGTTTAAAACCAATTATAATTATAACTATTTTGTTCTAAATAACAATTTTATTTTTTTGCTGATGGCATCATTTTTTCTTTGATGGGTTTTAATACAGCATCAAATAAAATATCATCATATTGCGTTGGTGTAAGTTTTACTATTTTTTCTAAAGCGTAAAAAGCAACTAAAACATACTCCCAATTTCCTGCTAACCATTCACTCATTTTTAACTCCTGTTAGAATTGTAAGATTGCGTAATCGTATTTAAGTGTTAATGTAATTTCTGCTGGGTCGCTTGAAGCATAGTCTAAATCACCAAAGTTTGCTGATTGTATGTAAGTACCTTTTAGTATCCACTCTTCAACAATATCTCCAACTGGACCTAACAAATTGAAAGTTACATCTTTTTTATAAAAATCTGAATATCCATCACGACCTGTTACTGATTCGTGGGATAACCTAACCCATTCCATAACTGCTTGAGCTGCTGAAGGGACAACTGGGTCATATAACATAATATCTATTGGCTGCCAAGCCCCCTTACCTTTAATATATCGCTTAACGTTAATGTGGTCTAATACTATTTCCTCAAACTCAATAGTTGGTCGGTTTGCAGTTTTAATCAAATAAGCTGGAACACCTTCAATAGTCATCACGAACCGATTTTTTGTCTTCGGCTCGAACGGTGTAAACATAATTTGTGAAGGGTCTAATGTAGCCATTATTTATTCTCCCGTAAAAAAATCTTCTTTTTAATCTCCATTCATAAATAAATATCAAATAAACAAATTTTTGATAAAAAGAAAAACCCCACGTTATAGTGGGGTTTCTCATTATACGTCATTGTTATTTATAAGTCAAACTTATTCAGGAAACGTAGCTCCTGTTGGTTGGACAACAAAATCAAGTACGATAAACTCTGCAGTTCTCGTAGGTTGAATAAATATCTGTCCTACCAATTGATTTCTATCTACCACGTCTGGTGTGTTATTAGAATCATCCATTACCACTCTAAACGCACTCAATCCACTGTTTGCTTGAACTTGTTCAAGATATGGATTTACAATATTCAAGAAACGATTTCGTAGTGCCTGAGTATTTTGTTCAAATACTAAGTATCTTGAAGAACTTGCAATGAATTTTCTCAATGCAATCAACAATCTACGAACATTGATTCTATCTAAAGCTGATGGTTTAGATTGTAATGTTTTCTGTCCGAAGACAACAACACCTTGACCTGGGAAAGAAGCTATTGGATTGATTCTGTTTTCATACAAATCATCACGTTCTGCGTGAGTCAATCTTGTTTTTGCTTCTAATACTGTAGTTAAACCACCACGATTTAAACCTGCAGGTGCAAACCATTCGTGTGCTATTCTATCAGTAAATGATATTACACCAGGTAATACTACTGATGGTGGTACCCAAACTGGTCTATTTGTATCTCTATCCCGTATCTTAACCCAAGGATAATATGTAGCTGCATAATTTGTATCAAGTGTTTTGATTGTATTCTTTACAGTACTTATTGAATCTGCATATGCAGACGAATCTAAGATATATAGAGCATCAGCACGAGCTTCTGTTTTTGATATTGCGTGATTAGTTACTGTTGAATGTAATGAATGTATTACACCAGGTGTAGCTAACAAATTAATATCAAATTCATCAGGATTACTTATTGCGTTTATTGCTCGTTTATAAGCTACTGAACCACTTGCAGCTGCAGAAGACATATCAAATCCTTGTGAATTAGTACTTGAAATATCTGCACCAACTGAATAAGCAGTTGCTGGATTACTACCATCAAATCCCCATTGGAAAGGTACAACAAACTTTAATTGTTGTACTGCAGAAGCAGTAAGTGAGTTTCTTATATCAGCACCAGCAAAGTCTGAAGATAATGAGGTATCAAAATCATCATTACCATAAAAGTCTTCAAGACTCATAGTTACATTGTTTCCATTGTTTGCATTATATGGAATTGGTGCAAGATACTGAGAATTATCTGCGTTTTGATGGTCATCTACAAAATTAATACCATATGGAACACTAGCATCAAACGTACCATTTACATCTGTTTGTTCTCTTTTGAACGATGCACTTGGAATAAAAGTTGTTCCTGGTACTGGATTTTTAACTGATGCATGACCCATTGGTACAACTGTTTTTGGATATTTGAAAACTCCATCTTGTTCCATATCTGCATAATCACCAACTCTGATATATTTACTCAAGTTTGGATAATTACCATAATATGTTAGTTTACCATTAGAATCAATTTCAACCCATCTATCACCTATCATTTTAGCAAAATAGTTTGCTGATTCGGGGTCAAATGTACATTTAGAAAATTGTTCTAAAATAGTACCATTTTCTATATCAATCACTTGAATATCAAATGTTCCGTAATCAGAACCCGCTACATCATCAGCTGATACTACATTTACAATATTTATTCTGTATAATGTGTTTATATCAGTACCGTGTGAACGACTATAAACTCTAAATAAACTATATCTTGTGTTATTAATTCTTTGTGATTGTAGCATTGGTGTTCTAGCAAACATATAATCTTGGTTACCAGTAAAAGATGAAGCATTACCTTGACTATCAAAGGATGTATTACCTGTTACAAAGTCAAAACCATTACTTGTTACTATTGCTGAAGCAGAGTATGCTGTTGATGAAGCACTTAAAGTCATAGCTGCATGTTTAAATACTTTATAAACATATACTGATGCATCATTTTGACCTGATTTTGTTGATTGTGGACTGGAACTTATTACTCCTCCAGTATCACTTTCTGCTACAAAACTTTCACTACCTGTGTTGAATGAAAGTGTATATGTTTCTGCTGAAACATCACTACCCGAAACAGTTAAAACAAACGAGTTATGACTTCCACCTGCAGTTACTGAAGTTGCACTTAAATCACCAGTGCCACTTGAACCACGTGAAGGTGCTAATACTGCAAGTGAACGTGTTCCTTCTGTTGTTGCACCATAACTATATACAGCAAGTTGTACTGAATCTGCTTGATATCCACCGATACCAAGTACTCTAACTACTGTTACAACTCCTGCACTTTTTAAATATTGTTCTACGGTGTAAGGTGTATAGAATCTTGCATCCATGCCACCAAACATCTCTTCAAATTCTTGAAATGATGTTAATTGAGTTGGTGTGAACGCTGGACCTTGTTTTGTTGGTCCAATAATTGCCGCACCTATTTCACCAATCGCCTGTGGTAAAAATGATAAATCTCTTTCTCTTGTAAATACACCTGGCGATACAATTCGTTCTGCCATATTTTTTCTCCTAAAATCTTATATTTCTATGTAAAAATAAATACATTTATTCTACTATAAGTATAACGTAACACTTCCAAAATGAATATTTAAGAAGGTTTTTTAAATAAAAATATTAACTATTTGGAGTAAATACACCCGTTTGTGGGTCTAACTGACCAGGTCCGTATTTTTCATTTAACTTTTGAACTATATCACGTTCTTCTTGTTGAACATTCATATATTCCTGTTCAAGTTCAACCATACGAGTTTCAATAGCTTCACTTTGTTGATTTGCTAATATCTTTTGAACTGCAAGTTGTCCTAAAGCAACTTGTTTTTCTTGATAATTATTTTGTAAACTCTGTAACGATTGAAGCTCCTCGTCTGTAAACTTTAATGCTTCAGGCTCTGATATTTCAGGTGCCTTAGTTTCTTCAACTTTTTTATCTTCTGCCATAACTATATTCTCCTATGTTTTATAGTATTATGTTGTTAATAAATATTATGTAATTATTGGAAATTAAATTTTTTTTTACACTTCAATAACTTTGTATTTTCTACCGGATGAATCTGAACCACTTAATTGTGTAGCTTTTGTATTGGCATTTGATTCTGCACCACTACCACTGTATTCCCACAATTGGTCAGCACTTCCACTTAATTTAGCAACCCAAATATTTTCTCGTGTCATATTATATGGGTCATTAAAAACATTACCGTTTCTATCAACACTCGAGGTTGGTGCTGGTGATAATTGTTTTACTACTCTAAAAGCCATTAAATTCTCCGTTTAATATAAATATAATCAAATGTATATTTCTTTCAAATGATTTATTCTTAATTGTGGTAATATTGTTGGTTTTATACCCAATTTATCTTGTACATCAAGACAAAATGTCGCATCTTCTGATACATTTTCCTTATATTTACCTATTTCTACCATTCTTTGTCTAAAATAAGGGTATTCTAACTCTTTTAATATATCAGTAGATACTTTAGTGAAACCAAATCCACAATAATCTACTTCAAATGGTTCTTTTTGTGTTTTAATTTTATTTTGATTCCAAAAATTCATAGTACCTTGTTTTTTAAAATCATCTTCATCCCAATCTGCAATCATAGCAGTACCACTTAAATCTTTTACATACCAACCTGCACAAAATGGTGAATCATATTCTAATAATGTATTTAATTGTTGGTAATTAAAATCTTGGTCTGCATCAATCCACACTAAATAATCTACTTTATCAATTAATTTACGAGGATTAGTAAAACCACCACCATCAGTACATAACCAATTTCTTGCATCAGCATGTGTTCTACCTACTACAGTATATATCTGTCCATCTAATTGTGGACACCACTCTTGTAAGTTTAAAAATTGTGGTAATAATCTACCACTTATTGTGTTGTATATTGGAATACAGAATGCGTATTTCATATAACCTCTTTTAGTATAAGTATAACGTTATAATTCCTTATTTAATATAAATATTTTCATTTCTTTAATTAATCTGTCCACGGTGTAAATTGTTGTAATCCATATTGTACTGGTACTAATTGTGTTTCTGAACCAGTAAATGATGCGGTAGCTTGTGCTATACCAATACACATTGCCATTTTATCTGCTTTCATACCTTGACCTACAGTTGTTGATGAACATATTCCATCTCCTACTGCTATATTACCTTTTTCACCATTACAAATAATATGACCATCACCTAATACATTAAATAGATGATAATTATCTCCATACGAACCACTTTCGTGTTTACCAGCATACGCACCCAATATATTTCTTACATACGAGCCCGTAGTTGCCTGTACATCATATAAAATACCTCTTTCACTATCTTCACTATTCTTTTGTGAATAATATATCGAATTAATTTGAAGTAATGTTCCGTAATCATATCCACTACTACTTACTTCACTTGGTATTTTGCCATGGTGTACTGCAGTAAAAGCACCATATGTAACCGTACCACCAGAAAATGTAATTAATCCTTGTTCAGTATCATCTCCATCAGCAAATCTCATTGCATAATTTGTTCCTGTTGGGTTGTGTTGTCCAACTCTTAAATCTATTCCTCTGTAAGCATCGTGGTTACCTTGATTATGTATTAAACCTATATATCCACCATATGAACTTGAAATGTCTAAAACTGCAGCTGGAACGGATTTTCCTCCTCCGAGAGTTATCTTACCTGTAGTATCAAATCCTACTTTACGTGATTGACTACTAAAATCTGAATTCGCAGTAACAGTTAAATACAGATAATCGTCATCTACTTGGAAAGCAAAATTGTCGTGATTAGTTTCAGTATCCCTAAACCCAATAGTAGGTGCACCACCTTCTGCAACTATATAAACATTTTGACCTGAGTTATTAACTACAAGCTTACCATCTGTTGGATTATTTGTCCCGATGCCGACTTTACCTGATGAGTCAATACGAACTGCTTCACTCGTATTTGTAACAAATCTCAAACTATTATCATTATGGTCGTAATCTATTTGACCTATTTCAACACTTCCGGCATCTCCAAAATTTATAATTGAATTTTTATCTGAACCAGGAGCTTGTATAAGTATGTTGGCGTTAGCGGCTGTATCTTCGAATACAGCTACAGCTTGTCCACCACCAGCACCATGTACGTGAAGTAATCTGTCTGGAGCCGTTGTCCCGATGCCGACATTGCTTCCACTAATAACCATTCTTGTATTATTTCCATCAGTACCAAAAAGAATAGAACCTTGACTTCTAATCCCAAAAGAATCAGCAATTGCTCCTGTTGTAAGAAAAT